>Ga0228711_1002112_pt1 | contig 30246 bp, 16 predicted proteins | sample MedpolnodulmetaG_2_FD_177996 | JGI IMG/M metagenome (GOLD analysis project Ga0228711, IMG submission 177996) | Root nodule microbial communities from Medicago polymorpha collected in Santa Monica, California, United States - brown nodules | ecosystem: Host-associated > Plants > Roots > Nodule... | reverse complement strand
TATAATTTTTTTATTAAAATTTTTTTAAAAAAAAAAAAAAAAATTTTAAAATATTTTTTTACTTTAATTTTTTTTTTTTTTACAATAATCATTTTTGTAATTTTATAATCCATCATTGGTCTATTAGGGTGTGCTTGTTTCAAGGTTTATAATGTTATTCTTTAGAATGTATTGAAAATTCACTATTCTCATGTTTGTTCTAAGTTTTAAAAAATTATTCCGAAGCATTTTTATTCTAAGAAATGTTATTTATACAATATTCCTTCTGTTTTTATTGTCATGCTTAAAGAGTGGAAATCTAACATTCCATGAAAATAAATATCAATTAACTATAACTTCTCGCTACCACTCACGTTCATTTGTGTTTTTTATTTTTAATTAAAAGAATTTTAAAAACATTTCTAAGAAATATAATTCTTTTGCCAAACTCATGATTAAGAATGTTATTCCTGAGATTCATACATCTGAAAATATCATTCCAAAAATTGTAATTTCAAGCTGGAAATAAACACATCATTCTTGTTTTACTTGTGTGTTTTTTGTTTTTTTTTGTTGAGGGACTGCATATTGTTTTACATATGTTGTTTTTTTGTTAATAGTTTACCACGGATGCAGTGTATGTAGTTGGCGCATAGTGTGATTTTGTAAATTTCATGATACTAGTTTGATTCATAGTCATAAAAATGTTTTTTAGGATCCCTAAGAAAAAGTTTTTTAGGAGAAAAAAAATGTTATTTTGTTTTTATATATTTTTGAAACAAAATGTTCTTAAGTTTTTCATGCCAAAATGTTTGGATTAAATTTAAGGTTCATCAACCAAATAGAATCGTAAAACATTATGATGTAATTTAATCTATGTAATCAACCTCTCACTTAGTGAAAAAAAACCTGATGACGGTGATTGTTGTTGCTGCTTCTAACAACCAACATTATGATGTACACTTTTAATGTTGTATGACATTGTCTTGAATATACTTACATCTTCTCTGTTGGCCGGCTTCCCCCTTTCAATGTTTTGTTATAAAATTCAACTTTTTATGGGTGAGGTTCTTAAAACATTTCTACAAAATTTCATTCAACAACATGAAGGCTACACATAAGTTGAGTTAAGAGTATGGAGTAAAAGTGATGATGAATTTTTTTTAGAATAAAAGTTGAAGATTTTTTTTAGAGAAACTAAAACGAAAAGTTTGGTATATTTACAGGGATAAAAAAATACATGTTTAGCCCTAAATTTTTTAAGGAAGTTGCATAGAAGACTGTGGTGGAGATATGGACTAAATTAGAATAGTTGTACATGGTCAAACTATCAACATGTTACTTATGTCTGAAACGACAACTTTGCTCATTTAGGACGGCATAATCAAGATCTATTGTGGAGCAATTGGCGGAATTCAACAAAAATATTGATCATTTGCAGAATGTGTTGGATCTCGATCATGAAGATAACGTTTTACTCTTATTGAGTTTATTACCTATCTTTTGTGCATTCCATGGATGAATTCCTTTATGAAAAGAAATACATTATCAACTTGAAGGAGGTCCAATAGACCATTAAGATCTAAACGGTTAACCAAGTTCAAAGACCTGCAATAGAGGATAAGAGGGCTTGAGTATCTTGAGAGGAAGAAGCGAGAAACTACAAAGGAAAGAAATTTATGTCTAAATCCAAGTCAAATGCTTCAATTGTCATAAGATCATCTACTTCAAGAAGGATTGCCCAAAAAAGGGACAATGATAGTTCCATGCAAGTCGTGGTTGCCTTAGAGGATTGCTATAAAAGTGCAGGTGCACTAGTGGTGACAAGTTAGGAAACATAAAAGAATTGGGTCATGAACTCAGAATCTTCTTACCACATGTGTCTAATTAAGTAATACTTTGAGACTCTCGATGTAAAGCCTCAATATTTTATATACATTATATATGTACTTTTAATAATTATTTTGATTGATTAAGAAAAAAAAATTATGTATAAAGAATTTAAGAAAATTATAAACTCCTTCTTTAAATTAAGTCATTATAATCCTATATTTTATTTATCTTAATTTCTATGTAATTACTAACAAAATTACTACAATCGTCGAGTGGTAAAGTCTTGCACCTTCCATCTCTATGTCATGGATTCGACCTAGGGATGACAATGTGGGTCAGTCCACCCCTGTTTAGGTCCGACTCATTATTAGCCCGCTAAAAATGAGGTGGGATGGGCCAACTTAAGGTGGTGGGCTTAAACAAGCACCCTGGACTGACGAGTTGGAGGACTTGTCTGTCTAACAATTTTTTGTTTCAAAATCCTTTTTTTGTGACAAATGTTATCAAAAAAATATGCTACCGTTGTAAAAAGTCATTTTTATCTTTTCATAATCATTTTATTTCCATTTTAATCCCAAAAAACAATTGTCCAATATAGAATTGTTGAATTGTTTCATGCCTTAAAGAATTGTTCAATTGCTTTTAGGGATTTAAAAAAAAATAAAATTGGGTCACTTATTATTTATTAGTACAATAAAAAATTTTAAAATATTTTTTAATGAGTCCACCGGCCAGCCCATCATTGACAATTTTTTCAATGTGCTAAATGGTGCGGGCCAACTATAAGGTGGTGGGCTCCAAACCTCATCTCAATCCGACTAAAATGACGAGTTAAACAAACCGGTCTGATGGACCAGACCTGTTTTGTCACCTTTAGTTCGACCCAAGCAAATTCTAATTTTCAATTTAAATCCTTTTTACTATACATTCTTCTGATATTAACTTGATTATAAATGCTATATGATGTTTGCCACTATAAAAATAAAACTAAGAGAGAACTTTTTATTTGTCAAAAACTCAATCAATTTTACACACATTTATGATCAATTTTGAGCCCTAAAAACTAGAAACACATTAGAACATCCAATTGAATAACACTTTATAGGTTTAGGTTGAAAGAAGTAATAAATTGCATGCAGCTATTCTCATCAGACAATTTCCTCTGAATGTTGACACTACTTCAAGGGTGCGGTGTTGCTTGTTCGTTGCTTCATTTCTGATTTTGATCGAGTTCATTTGTTTGAGGTAACTGCCAACTTGTTTTCTATTTTTGTAGGTTGCTTTGCTTGGTTGAAGAGACTTTAGCCTTTATGATTTGTGGTACCAAATTACACACAAACAAAAGAAGGAAAAAAAAACAAAAATAATGGTGGTTGTGCACACAGTTCAAAATAAAAAGTTACTAAAAAATTCTCTATTTATATATTGTGTATCATGTTTAGCTCTTGATAAATGGTTAACATTGGTATTTTGAATTGCAACTATTATTGAAAAAAATTACTATAAATCACAATACTAGTTAGGTTATATCTTTATGCTTTTCTGTTAACAACTTATTCCTTATTGATAATGAACTTTACACTATAGAGGGGAATATTCTAGGTTCTCTTTTTCACTACTAAGCAATACATTCTCTTCTACAAGATGTAGAATTTTTTTTGGTCTCAAGACCTACAAATCAGCATATTCTGCTTCAACATTTAGCAGAGGGAATTGATGCATTAAAAATCTATGTTTAGACTTTAGACATGGCATTCTTTGATCACCTCTTTACCCCAATCTCACCAAATCCTTGTATTAAATCAGGACCATATATCTTTGAGAAAGAGACAAACCAATTGATCAGCAAAGAAAATTATGACCTCACACTTATTTTTCCTACAAACAAACAACTATAATTGTTACCCTTTTTGGTGCATGTTATACACTTGTACTACTAGTAACACAAGGAGAAAAATACATATATAAATCTCCAAATTATAGTTCATTTTTTGAACGGTTAGAAAAACTCCATCCATTTAAACCAGCAATGCAGAATACCAAACAAGAAGAAGTTATCATCCACATGTCAAGTGATGATAGGTTAGCTCATAGCAGCCTCAAATGAGACATCACTTCCCAATAATAAATAGTTAAGTACACTACAGAGAAAGAAGTGCATAAGTTGTGTGGTAAAGAGGTTCATTGTTTGAGGGATAAGATTGCAGTTTCTTGTTAGACAGTAAACAATGGCCTCTGCATCAGCATCTCTTTTCAAGTCATCAATTGTTCTTGACAAGTCTGAATGGGTGAAGGGCCAAACCCTCCGTCAATCTTCTGTGGCCGCTGTACGATGCAACCCCGCCGCTCCATCAAACCTCACTATCAGAGCTGGTTCCTATGCTGATGAGCTCGTTAAGACCGCGGTATGATACTTAACTTAAAAAACTTGCCAATTAGTATAACTGAACTTAGTTCTTTAAACAAATATCCTAGAAGTTAAATATTCATATCTATAAGCAAGTTTGAATTCTTTTTTTGCATAGTGGGATTCTAGTTTTCAAAGTAGCTTGTTGGTTAAACCATGTATACTATTGATGAACTTCAATTATTATTGTCCATGTTTATCTACTTAGCGCATTTTCAGTAGTGTCTTGTTGAGCTCTAGAAGTTAGGAACAGGTTCTTATTTGGCTTTACCATTAGAGTTGGTTGAATTTCATGTGGTTGTCACATTTAACAACTTTAGTGACTTAAAATGAAAAAGTAGACTTATGAAAGTGGGTGAAGGAAAAGGAGTTGAAAGTGAGATAAGGTGTGAGATACATGTTACACCATTGGAATAAAAAAATATGTTGAAATTCTTAAAACTGATGTGGCATGGAAAGGGACATTAAAATTGGATGAAGCTGCTCTGATTCTATTAAATGTTGGACAAGTTGTAACTTCTAAGTGATGATGATATTCCACTTTCGCATTGTTGATGCAGTGTTGTATGCATCATTATATTTTTTTTAGAAAGTATGGGATTTTTGTTGAGAATTTGTAGATGCTCTAAATAATGATATTCCTATTTTACATTGTTCATGTTTCATTGGAAAAAAATAATTGAGTCTTATTTTTTGTTGCTTGTGTGTGGATGCAGAAAACAATTGCTTCACCAGGACGTGGTATTTTGGCCATGGATGAATCCAATGCTACCTGTGGAAAGCGTTTGGCTTCAATTGGGCTAGAGAACACCGAAGTTAACCGCCAAGCATGGCGTACCCTTCTGGTGACAGTTCCATCTCTTGGAGAGTACATCTCTGGTGCCATTCTCTTTGAGGAGACTCTCTACCAATCCACAACAGATGGAAGGAAGATTGTTGATGTACTTATCGAGCAAAACATTGTTCCTGGTATCAAAGTTGATAAGGTATGCCATTTGGATTACTCTATGTAACTACATTTTTTGTTAGATGATGAATTTTCAATTTGTGCTATGCTGAACAAATAATGCAAAGAATAAGATCGAGTGCAAGTTGATACAATTACGATGTCTGCTTATTTCTAATATCATTCATACTTACGTGTCTACTTTTGTTTATTTCTGTGACTGTGAACAATAGGGTTTGGTGCCCCTTGCTGGTTCCAATGATGAGTCATGGTGCCAAGGTCTAGATGGTCTTGCCTCTCGTTCAGCTGCATACTACCAGCAAGGTGCTCGTTTCGCCAAATGGTTAGTGTCTACTTGATCCCCTGTGGAAGCAAAATCAAAATTTCATGCACTTGTTTGTTTTTTTATACTGTTAGTTTTACTTGTCATGCTCATTTTTTAAACCATGCGAATTTCAATCACATATTAGGCGTACTGTTGTGAGCATCCCCAATGGTCCCTCTGCTCTTGCAGTCAAGGAAGCAGCCTGGGGTCTGGCTCGCTACGCTGCAATTAGTCAGGTGAGAAAACCACTCAAGTTATACAAGTGATTTATTTTAATTCATACTTATTACTTCAATAATTTTATCAACGCTTTAAAAAAGTTCCGTGATCCGACTCTAACCGCAACATCAAAGGTTTTTTATGTCTTGGCAACTGCAGTTACATAATATTATAAGTTGTATTTGACTAAAATTTTCTATAATAACAATGACTGCTACATGAGAGTGATATAAAACCTTGGCTAAAATTTGTTCATTTGATGGTTATTAGGACAACGGATTGGTCCCAATTGTGGAACCAGAGATCTTGCTTGATGGAGAACATGGTATTGACAGAACTTTTGAAGTAGCACAAAAGGTTTGGGCTGAGGTTTTCTTCTACCTTGCTGAGAACAATGTCCAATTTGAGGGTATTCTCCTCAAGCCTAGCATGGTTACCCCAGGAGCTGAGTCCAAGGACAAGGCCTCTCCTACAACAGTTGCTGACTATACCCTCAAGCTCCTTCACAGGAGAATTCCCCCAGCCGTCCCTGGTATCATGGTATGTGACACTAACCAAATACATTGTTCTTTGTATTCCAAACTTTTATCTTTGTTCATACAATATGAAGCAACGACACAGGTACAGACACCACGCACGATATTAACACGTTCATATGCTGACCAAAGTTGTATATTGTATTTTGTTATGTAGTTTTTGTCTGGTGGACAATCTGAGGTTGAAGCAACCCTCAACTTGAATGCCATGAACAAATCTCCAAACCCATGGCACGTGTCGTTCTCATATGCAAGAGCTCTCCAAAACACCGCATTGAAGACATGGGGAGGCCGCATAGAGAACGTTCAGGCAGCACAAGAAGCACTCCTTTTCCGTGCTAAGTCCAACTCACTTGCTCAACTTGGAAAGTACACTGGTGAGGGTGAATCTGAGGAAGCCAAGAAGGAATTGTTTGTCAAAGGATACTCTTATTAAGATGTCAGAAATCATACATGCATGTTAGTAAGCAACACCAACAATTAATGACGGAGAATGCAAGACAAGTTTGTCAAAATTGTGTAATGTTTTAGTCCTGGAGACTATTTTTGTTTGTGGTTATATGCAACTTTACAACTTAATAATATCTCTTGGTATGAGTAGTTGTCGTGTACTTGAATGTGTCTCAACATACACCAAAATGATTTAATTTTTGACATTCGATGAAAATAAAAAATAAGTAAAGAAGTCATCATATTCATATTCAACCCTTCAAAAAAAGTCATCAAATTTATTTGCAGTTGAGGTGATCTCATAGATGATCAAAAGATTTCTTCCAATTGCATTATTTTTAATCACACTAATAATAATAATGAGAACATAAACCAAAATGATTTCTTATTAACATGCAATTTTTCAACAAACTCTTTAATTGATTAAAATTTACATAGGTCATAATTTATGTGAGATTCATTTAATTTGATGGGGACCGTGTGAGTTTTAACAAATTAAAGAGTGAGTTAAAAAATGTGTGTTAGAAATTTTGCTAACACCCCTCATAAGTAATCGTCGAAGTTAAAAAGAATATGGTTTCTATAAAGATTTAATGAAGCAAATAGTTTCTCCGCAAAATCAATAAGATGTTAAATTCGAGTTATAAAGTTGGTTTAGTTGATTAACAGAAAAACAAAGAAAGAATTTCTTTTTTCATCCTCCACACTTCTCGTGCGCTCTTCAATTTGACGAAATTAAATTCGTTTGCATTTTATAAGCTAAACCATTTTAAAGATTTTTTGGAGTATATAATATGAATTCCAGAAAAGTTTTAAAATTTATAAAACAAGTGCAAGTTGTCTTGGTTCATCCTGATATTGGCTAAACATATTTGAAAAATAAAATCCAAACAAATCTAATCAGTTTGGATTATACTCCCTCCGTCCCTATATGTAAGCTATAATCCTAAAGGTAACTCACTCTCCAAAGATCAGTTTCAAAGACTAATTAGAGTTTATAAGTTGACCCTGAATATAAGTTCAAATGAGTCATTTGAAATAAATTATTACTATCGCATTTTGATCCTTATATAAATCGGTGTGAACCAGAAGTTCAAATATGATTTCATTTTCAAAGTTAAGCAAACAAAATATTAGTTGTTAATGCTTGTTTTATGGGAAATGTTAACAAGTGCCTTAAGGGCACTTTGATGAGAAATCCCAAAACGAAACTTTATCTTGGAAATTGTGAATTTAACACCTCTAAACTTTAAAAGTTGATTTTTTTTTTACTTTAAATTTGTCATTTATTTTCATTTTTATCTTCTTAACAAGTGTCCTAAATGTACTTGTTAGCATGCCCCTTATTTTATTAGTTTTTATTTTCTATTCTAAATAAGTAACATTAGTTTTCGAGTTGAAATAACAATCCATGTAGAGAAGGTCTTACTTATCACTTTATTACTTGTGAACAAATTGATACACTTGCCAAAATTATCCATCAATAATTTGATCTATTTGATGTGACTATAATATGATAATCTTCTATGTCTTTGGCTATTTAAGTTATTTTAAATTATTCATTATTTAATTTATTTATTTGAAAAAAATAACACATGATTTAGAATAATTCATCAGATAAATCCTTGAGATTGTTTTAAAAATAAACATAGAAGTATCTCAAAATAATAAATTAAATAGAAATATTAGACACCTATTAAATACACTTCAGAAAATATAGATCATACAACTTATCATCCCTTAATTTTGTTGTATAATTAGGCCAACAACGAAACTAGATCAACATCTTCTGCAAATAACGCATGAAACCTGCAACATAATAAATTGTTGGACAAATGCGAGGAAATATATAACAACTATGTTAAGGATTTATCCAACTCAAGGTTAAATATTACTCAACATGTTCCTCTCTGCTACATCCTAAAGTAACAGAACAACTCAAATTTGACAAACATGAGAAATGCATTAAAAAAGTATAGACTTGATTTTAAGAGGAAGCAAGGGCGGACCCATACATAAAATATTAGTGAGGCTAATTGTTGAGTGTTTGGGTATATACTATATACTGCTTTTTTGAAAAATGAAATCAACCTATATGAAGCAAACTCAAAATATGTTACACACTTTTTTCTTTTTAACGATAACTTGTTGTCCTCTATTCTACCGTCTTAGCTCCACTTGATTCTGCTTGCTAGTTTGTAGCTTCCATACGACTGTAAAGTTACATTTCATTGCCTAATGCCTGATAAAATGAAACTAAGGCCTAAGCTGTAATAACTCATTTTTCGCTAGAATTATCTTAATTATTTATTATATGTGTTTATATGTGCTTACGTGTGATTATTTGTCTCTGTACGTATTTTATTTCGGGATTAGTGGATTTTAGCTTAAGAATAGTATTTTAGTCATTTCAAGCTCAGGGGTATTTTGGTCATTTGGTGAACAAGAGTAAACTAGTCATTTAATTAAGAGAGTTATTTTTGGTGTTTTAAGTGGGAGTAATTATTTTTACTAAGTTACTAGTGAGTTGGGATAATTATTTAGAGACGGTAATTATTCGTTATTTTGACGGTTAAAGTGAGTGGTAACTTTAGTGAATTAGTTGGTAAGAATATAGAACCCATTACGACAATTAGAGACCTAGCCCAATTATGTGGTGCCTATATAAACACAACCCTTGTGAGAAAATTAGGTCATTACATTCATTCACTCATTTTACAAAATTGTACTTGCAAAAGTACAATAATTGATATTAGGGTTAATTTGTATTGGCCATGCCTTGAGAGTAGTATTTATAGCTTTCTATGGGCTTGATTTATGGTTGCTTAGGCAGTAAGTAACAGGGGTATTTAGGTATTTAGGCCAAGCTCTAGAGGTTTCTAGAAGCTGGCTGAGGCGGCGCCCTAGGAAGGGTGTGCCTTGGGCTTTATATCCCTTTTGGAGGGCGCTGAGGCCTTTTGGAGGGTCCTTAGATCCTTCAGGAGGACTTCTAGGTCCTTAGGAATATATTGACGGTCCACATCCCCCCAAGCACAAGTCTTGGAACAAGGCGAAGTGATTAATTTGCTTTAAAATTTGGCTATGCTTTGCTTATTCTTTCATGTATGATTATGTATGTTATCATCCAATTTTTGAGAGCCCCCCTAGGGTGGTTTAGCTTTGTTTCAGAGCCCCCTAGGAAGTAAACGTTTACTTGATATATAGGTTGACGATCCACAACCCCCCAAGCATGAGTCTTGGAACAAGGCGAAGTGGTTTGTAAGTGACGCGACAAATTGATTTTTGAATGTTCTTTGGCAAGATGCTAAAAGGATTATTAAGGAAAGCATTTTTAATTTCCAAAATGATCGTACGGTCTAGATTACACGCATTTTTTGAGGCGATCTTTAAATGCTGGCTTATAAGATGTGTCGTCTCTTCATTTTCTTCTTTTTCTTATTATTTCTTCGTTCTCTTCTGCTTTTTCCCTTTGGCGACGTTGACTTGACTGTTTGTCGATTTAGAAAGTTGTTTGTACTTTGTGTTGTTTTTTTTTAAACTTGCAAGTGTTGACTTTAATTGTTCGGAGCCCCTTAGGGTTATGCTTTATCTCAAAGCCCCCCAGGGTGTAAATATGATCGATTTATGCGTTCAATATATATATGTCGATTGTCCACAACCCCCCAAGCACAAGTCTTGGGACAAGGCGAAGTGATTAATTATAACGTTGCTCTTTCGATATTTGGATGATAGCATACATAATTATGGGTGTACGGTATGAGCAAACCCTTTTTGGCGATATAGTACTTTCATTGTTGATGTAATTTTATCGGGGCAGGTTGTACATGGCGTCCTAAGTACTTGTGATTTTTATTTTGGATGTAACTTAAAGCGGGCGAGTCTTTCTTAGTCCTTTGTATTTTAGTATTTCTTCGTCTCCCATTCGTGCTGCAATTATTTTTTGTTTCTTGTAGTGTCGCGCTCTATTTTGCTTCGATTTGTCGATTGTTTTTCAGTGGTATCTTTGATTCGGGTTTCTTTGGGTGATCACAATGTTGTTTCCGATTATTTGTTGTTTCCTTCGAAGTCAATCCTTTATTTAGCTTCGTGGTGCGTTGATTTAAGTGATGCTGGCGATTGCTATTTCCTTTCAGCCATTTGCTGGCGATTTGTCTTTTGATAATTGTTGATGTTTTATGGCATTTATGGAGAATATGTTGACGAGTTGAATTTTTCTATGGTGTTGCGTCGAATTTTGTAACATAGTTTGTGCTTTATATTTTACAGTTGTATCTTTGTAGAATTTTGGTGAGTTGCTTGTTCAGAGCCCACTTATCGGGTTGACGTATTTTTCTGAATCGACGTTTAGAGCCCACTGGTCAGGTTGACGTATTTTTTTGAGTCGACGTTCAGAGCCCACTAGTCGGGTTAACGTTTAAAACTGTTCAGAGCCACGAGGGGTTGACAGGGCGTTCAGAGCCTTGAGGGGTTAATGCGTTAGTTCAAAGCCACAAGCGGTTGACTTAAAAAATTGTTCAGAGCCACGAGGGGTTGACAAGACGTTCAGAGCCTCGAGGGGTTGACCCATTAGTTCAGAGCCACGAGGGGTTGACTTAAAAAACTGTTCAAATCCATGGGGGGTTGACAGGGCGTTCATAGCCTCGAGGGGTTGACACGTTAGTTCAGAGCCACGAGGGGTTGACTTAAAAAACTGTTCAGATCCACGAGGGGTTGACAGGGCGTTCAGAGCCTCGAGGGGTTGACGCGTTTTGTAGTATTCGTAGAGTTTTCGTGTAGAATAAAGTAGACATGGCGAGTAGTGTAGAATAAAGTAGACATGGCGAGTAGTGTATAATGGTGAGTAATGTTGAATAAAGTAGACATGGCGAGTAGTTTTTAGAAAATATGGTGCCTCGTTAAAACATGCAAAACAAATCTCAAAGGTCGAAGACGATTAGGATAGCTCCGCGTTTTATCTTCAAGCTCTTAATGGCGGGACCGTTGCTTTCTACTTTCCTTCTGGCGTGATGTTTAGTGAATACTTCCTTTGTTTAATCTCGCCCTTGGCGGGTTTGTTTACCTCCCAAACTTTATTTATCTGAAATATAACGTGACTTCCGAACATCCAAAATAAAGGAGTCTTAATCATACACGATCCTATTTAATGAGAACTATTTACTCGTTGTCTTCTCTTATTAACTTGGCCATATTTTCTACTCCCCTTCCTATTCTTTCCATTATCTTATTAGATTTGAAATAACCTTCTTACTTGATTATCTTGTGCTTTTAATCCTTCTCTTTCTTCTATTAGATTTGGAACTAAGTCTTCATACTACTTTTCTTAAATCAAAATGTGCTACTTCCTTATTAGATTTAAACTAACTCGCCCACTTCGCTCTTTTTATTTTATACTCCTTCCCTTTCCCTTACTACCTTGAAATTAATTTTCTGGTTATCTTATTTTATATGTTGTTATTTCCTCTTGTGAAGTTGGAACTAGTTCTTCTGCTCAAACCTATTCTCCTATGTGGATCTAGCGCTATTATTCCATTATTTATGTTTTTACTAAACAGTTAGTTCAGTTCACAAAGTAAATGGTACATGAAAGGGGTTCATAGGAAAGAGAGTTGGATCACTTCGACCTCTTAAATACCAAGATTTTCCTCGCCAAAATCCCTCATATGTGACCTTTTAACAATACTACATTTTACTTTCTGTCACGGGATACCTAGAGTAGCCCTTCTTCTTTTTTAAACTTGGTCCTATCTCTTGTGTTTTACTCGCCATTCTTTCTTTATTTTCTTCAAATCAAAAAATATATTTTCTCAAAATATATTCGGCAATAAATTTTCTTCAAATCAAAAGGTGTAAATATTCTCCCTATTTCTTCTACCTATTTTTCTTATTCTCTTATGTTCTCTTATTTCTCACATTAAGTTGTGACTTAACTCATCTAGTTAAGCTAACTCACCCATTTATTTTACTCTTCTCCTACCTACTCGCCCATCATAATAAATACAAACTTTGTTGCGAAAGCAACATGTTATCGAAGAATAATAGCAAATCATCTGATTGTCAACATATTATGTGTATGCACCATAAATAATTCTAAAATAAACGAGATAGTCAACTCATAAAACTTATCTTTCCTCAAAGATATATGGCATCAATTTGTTGATTGGATAAATGATTAATTTTAAAATACCCCAAATATATAGTCGTCCTATCTGTAAAGATCGGAAAGACAAAGCCTGATTGTAAGTTTTCTTTCGAATGGCGTCGTTCTGGCTATCCGGTCCTTGCTATTTTGAGCGTTTATCTGAGCCCATTCCTTGTGGTGTGATTGTATATGACCTGACAGTTAAGTTCTTCGATCTGCTGCTTTATATATAGGTTGTGTTGACCTGAAACAAAACATAATATATCTTCTCGCCGGATTCGACTACTACCGAAGTGAATGGTTACAAAAGTTTGAAAGTTTCCTTGAATCATTAAATACCCCTAATTGTATTTATAACAATCAGCAGCCACGATTATATCAGAGCTTCTTCTATTCCAAATTAGAGTCATCGCATGTTAACATAATCTTTAGAGAAGATCATTTATTATAGGTTTAAATAGGTCTTTGTCCGACAAATATAGATCATTTGAATTTTCGTCATAATTAGGTTTTTTTGCTGAGGTGGATTGTCATTAGCGACGTGGTGCCTATGTGGCAAGTGATGATTGAGCGAAGTGGTTGGTTTAAATAGGTCTTTCGTCCCTGCAAATATGTCATTTGAATTTTCGTCCCTGAAGTTACTAATCAGATGTAATTAGGACCATTTTTCAAATGATTAATATTTGCAGTGGCAGATCGGAAGAATTAGTAACTTCATGGATGAAAATTCAAATGGCTCATATTTGCAAGGACGAAAGACCTATTTAAGCCTTTATTAAATAATAACCAGAAAGTTGAATAACTCCTAATATTCATGATACTAAGACACTTTAATAACTAGTAAATTAATCATCATGATACTAAGGCACTTTAATAACTAGTAAATTGAGATGAGATTTCTTCTCCTTCTCTCTTCCCCTTCTCTCTTTTCGAAGCCGTCATCAAAACCTTAGTTTTTTCTATTTCCCTTTTATTAAAATAAGTGATTTTTACATCTATTTCGTTTTTCTTTTGTGATTTCGTCGTCTTAGTGCGGCGTTGTTTTGTTTGTCGTCTTTGTGCGACGTTGTTTGTCTTTCTTGTTTCGTTCAGGTATTTGTTCGGTTTAGATTGTCAGATCAGCTTTGATCCAGTGCAGATCAAATGAATGACTTAGAAGTCATCAATGTTGCAGATCTGGAGATATGGGTATTCTAGAGACTTAAATATAGTCATATGTGTAGGCTTTAGTACTTTGTTGTTTTATGCTATTAACATGGATGCTGTGAGTTTGTTCACAGATTCATCCTTTTTGTTTTTAGCGAATTTTCATTGTATCGATGCAACATATCAATTTGAATGAATGAATATCATTTATTTTTGTAAAAAAAAAACTAGTAAATTAATCACGGAAGCAAATGTTTATTGATCTTTATTTATTTTTTTCGTCTGGTACGTTCTGATTTTTGGATCATATGTCAATTGAATCATTCATGAACTAATAGGAGAATCAATTAGGCTGATTGAATTTCAAAAGATAAAGATCTGAGTCGATTCCTATAACCATATGATGAAACTTTCGGTTCTAGTTTATGATAGCTCAGTCCAAATCAATTATGAAACCATCGTTTTTTGTTTTTCAAGAAGGATAAGAATAGGTTCTCTACGGGTACAAAGATAAAAAAACACCATGTATGGTTTTGGATGGTATCGCATAATTAAAAAGAATACAAGATGGATCTGTGAGTAACAGAGAGATATCACCTGGCTTTGGTCTGAACTTGTGCTGCGGTTTCCTGGGAATAAAACAACTATTCTGAACCAGACTAGCATCACGATGTGAAAGTTAAAGGGAGTAGTGGTGAGAACATGGCGGCGGAGGAGCCGTTACTCGTGGCGAGATGAATCAGCGACTCTCCAGCTTGTGAGATCTTGAGGCCTAGGTCAGTTTTACCAAGGCTCCATGGTGAGCGTCATGATCGAAGGATTCGGTCATCGCGGCGATGAGGTAGTGAAAAAAGGGGTTTCTGAATCGCGGTTTGTGGTTATGATTCAGAGTTTTAGGATTAAAATTTCCTCCAAATCACGACTTGTGATTTAGAAACGTGGTCAAGGTTAGTTTTACCTCTTCCTACAGACGGCGTCAACTATACTTGCAAAAGTACAATAATTGATATTAGGGTTAATCTGTATTGGTCATACCTTGAGAGTGCTCTCAAGGGTTGTATTTATAGCCTTCTATGGGCTTGATTTATGGTTACTTGGGCAGTAAGTAACATGGGTATTTAGGTATTTAGGCCAAGCTCTAGAGGTTTCTAGAAGCTGGCTGAGGCGGCGCCCTAGGAAGGGCGTGCCTTGGGCTTTATATCCCTTTTGGAGGGCGTTGAGGCCTTTTGGAGGGTCCTTAGATCCTTCAGGACGACTTCTAGATCCTTAGGAATATATTGACGGTCCAAAAACATTTTGAGAGAGAGGTAGAGAGAGAGAGAGGGAATCAAGGAGATAGAAGAGGAGCTAGAGAAAGAGATCTTGGGGTTTGAAGAGCTAGGAGCTAAAGTGAAGTCTAAACTAGAGGAATCAAGAGCTAAAGGTAAGGGGGTGGTTTCTTTTCATCAATTAAGTCGTAATCTATTATTTTCAATTATGAGTTTAAGTGCTTTTGTGATAATTGTGACTTTTTTTTATTTTGAATGATGAAATTCGTGCTCCTAGTTCATGTGAATTAGTGTCTATGATAAACTTCATGAAATTGTTGCGTTAAGAGCTTAAACTTCATAGTTGTTGTTGTTTGACAAGTTGTTTTGATGATTTTTGATTGATGGAGTGTGAATCATGAATTGGTGAGTGATTGTTGTTGAAATGTGTTTAAATTCAGTTCATGAATGTTGGTTTATGTTTGTATGTTGATGCGGTTTGAATTGGTGTGGTTGTTTGTGAAGTTTGAATGAAAATGAGAAAAATTGAGGGTTTTGGTGAAAATGAACTAGATGATGAATTTGAGGTGAATTGGTGTTGTGATTTGATGTCTGTTGTTGTTTTGAAAGCCTTTTGGTGTTTATAAATTGTTGTACAAGTTTTGGGTCAAATTTGGGGTCAAGGGGATCAAAAATGGGATTTTGGGGTGGAAATTTGAGGGTTCCCAAGAGGAAACCCAAGAACAGGGTTGTCTGTTATGGTGCAGCTCGCCTAGCAAGTAGCGAGCTCAGGGCGAGTTGCCTAGTCCAGCACCCATATTTTCGGTCGTTTCGGGCACTCTGGGTCGATCTGAACCATTCCAAACTGATTCTTTTGATGTATCTAACTGTTGTCAAACTTTCTAAACCTTTAGAAAGATCAAATGAGTTGGATTGAACTTGGTTTTGTGAATCGATTCAATACTTTTTGAAAATGGCTCAAGAACACGAAGTTTCTGAAAAACTCGTTTTCTCAAAGTAAAAAGGTAGGATTAGGATTGTCTACTATAGTTATGATTTATGAAATGGTTTTGGATGATAATCATGAGCTTTAACTTGGTTTTACTTTGAAAACTTGAATTCTTTTGTAAAATGACAAAACGATACGAACTTTGTGAGATCTTGAAATTTATCGGAATTGGCCTATGAAAGGTATATGTATATGCTACTTCACTCATATGTGAATTATGTATATACTCGGTTGAGGCGTTTGAACTTGGTTACTTTGAGTTTGGCGGAATAATAGGAAAATGTTAGTTTTTGCAAACATAGACGAAGTTTGTCAAATTAATTCTTTATGACTGGATGGCTTCAATTTGCTTTATGTTCTTAATGATATGATAGAATAAAGGTGAATTGATGTTGATTAGGTGTCTATTACGTTGAATGTTAAGATGTGGGCGATTGTCCATTTTGGTGCAAAATGTGATTTTGAACCTTGTTGATTTTTGAGTTGAATTGTTGTTGGTGTTGATTATAATGATGATGAATTATGTTGTTGAGTTATTACATGCAAAATGACGACGATATTGATGAATGCATGTATGAAAATGAAGATGAAAATGATGACGATTTTGTTGTTGAACATGTGCATTGGTCGATTCATATGTTCATGCATCATAAGTGTCAAGTAGAATGTTATATCCAATGAAGACGATTAGGATGTTTACATCCAATGAAGACGATTAAGATATTTATATCCAAGGAAGATGATTTGAGTACTTTGTATTCAAAATGACGACGATTATGATACAGATGTATCTTGAGGTGACGACCTCAGTGTTGACCGGTACCACATGCATATAGAGTCGTGTCTATGTGCATAACATACATTTGATAATTGGTTAAAAGTGTCATGTTTGTTTATATTCTTGATGAAAAGTTGAATTGGTGAAACTTTGTTACTCATATACTTGGTGAAATTTGGTGAACATGTGAAACATGGAAGCGTACTTGTACTTTATTATGCTTATATTCTTGATGATTATTAATGATGTCGAGGTGCTGCAAATGATTTAATTAAGTATTGTTTAATCATTGAAATTAATTATGCCGTTTACTTTCAATTGATTATACTTTAATTGTGAATTGTGAACTAACCCCCAGTGATCATTTTGTTGACCGCCTACCTTATTCGTATAGATGGGTAGACGACGTGCATGAATAGTTTGCTTGCTTGGTGAGTTGTTGGAGGTTAGCTTGGAGCTACCTCGTCTTTTTTTTTTGCTTTTTTTTTCTTCAGGTGTCTAGTGTGTCGGCTCTGATTAGGGCGTCTGTCTATTTGGAGTCTTATGACTATTTGTCGTTTTATTACTCGGTTGTTGAGTTGAGATTTTATATTTGGTGATGTAGTATGATTATGAGACATGGATACTTGGAGATGTTTTATTAGATGTCGATGTGATGATATTATCATTTCCGCTGCGATGTTTGAGAAAACTTGTTATGCATGTTGAACTTATTGAAGGGTTTAGGGTGTTACATGAGCCACATAAAACCAAAAGATCAATGTTTCAATATCAATATCCTGATTCAAAGTTTCAAAACCTAAAGCCACATAAATTCTACAATTTTTCAAGAATAATGTACCAAAACCTAAAATCACATATCAATGTTTCAACAGTAGTGTATCAAAACCTAGAGCTACAAATCAATGTTTCAATGAAATTACCTTTTGGCGGTGGTCGATGTTGGTACTAGACTAAGGAAACTGGAAACAACCAACATGAAGGAGGTGTTGAGATGAGAATGAGGGGAAAACAGGAAATAGAAAGAAATATGAGACAAAGAGGTGGGGCAGTGAGGAGATGAAAGGAAAGTGAGGGAAATCTGAGAAGGAAGAAAGAAAGAAATGTGTATTGTGTTTTGTATTGGGTGGATTGGGTGTGTTTTTATCAAACATAGCAACACTTGGTCAAAAACTACAAGCTAGGAAGTGCAGTTAGCAAAAATCTCAAAATAAAGCATGAGGCAAAAGTTTTTTTTTTTATAAGAAACATGGAGCAAAAGAATTGTTTAGGATAGCTTTTAAAATTGGAACATTATATTTTTTTTAGGGGAAAAATGGAACACTATTGTTAAAATAATTGTACTGAAGTAGCATTATTAATTGAGATGACAGTAATGATTATATATTGCAGATTATAGTTTTTTTTTTTTTTACTAAAAAGACATTCTTTCATTGAAATTGATAAAAATTCATCGAACAACAAAAATTCAAAATTGCTACAACCGAATAGGTTGGATTTGTGAATAAACTCACAACATTGAAGTTAATAGCATACAACAGAAAAATGTCTACACTTATTACAAAACCTACAAATATAACAAAATTAAAGTGTTTAGAATACACATGCCTTCGTAATTGTAACGTTGAAGACGTCAAAAATATTGATTTGAATCTACACTTAATCGAAGCTAATTTGCATATTATAAATGTGAAGTACTAAGACATGAGATTTAATGGAGTACACATAAAAACATCATAGTATGATAGTAATATTTTCTCTTATGATAGTATGATATAATAGGACCCCTGCAAGTGGACAGTGTGATTGAACCCCTCAAATTAGGTAGTCTTTTGACCTAATACCGAGTTTTAAAAAAAATTGAATAACAGGGATATATTTTTTCCAATTAACGTAGTCATACACACAAATACATCATAATTAACTAGACTCTCCTATAAATTTAGAGGAAGTTTCTTCATTTGGGTTTCTTAACATGTACCCTAAGGGCACAAGTTAACACTACCCTAATAGGAACTCCCTAACAAATTTTGTTCAATTTATGCAAATTTTTATATTTATTCATAACTTTAATCCTATAATACTTTTAAGACTTAATAGGTCATTTGATCCTCTAATTAATTATCAGTTTTCATTTTGGTCTCATAATTAATAAAACTCATGTTTTGGTCCCTTAGGTTTGTCTTTGTTAGTCAAATAAATCCCAAATGTCTACGGTGAACCAATCTTAAGAGTGGTCCACCATAGATCCTATTAGTTTTTTAATTTCAACCCTTTCATCTATAAATCTTATTAATTTTGTTAATTTAACCCTTTAATTTTTTTTTTTCTTCAAAAAAGAATGTCGTAGGACCGCGCAAGCCTATTGTATTTTATGGTGAACCAACAACACCTAATAGTTTTTAGGGTAAATTACACTCACCACCCCTGAGATCTTCTTAAATTATACTAACCACCCCTCTAGTTTTCAACTAAACACTAACATCCCCTCCATGTAACACCGTTAGCTCTCAGTTAAATAACACTTTCAAAAACCTCACCCTCTTCACTTACTCAACAAAATTATCATGTTTTTGTCATCGTTACATTTCTTTAAAAGCAGCACCTTGTACATTTTCTTCCCCTGTTTCGTCTTCACCTCTGACAAAACCGTCATTGAAATCAGAATGTTGAGATCAGAATGTTTTGTCTTCCCCTGTTTGGTAGTGACTATAAGAATAACCAAAACGGAACTGAATCTGAGACAGAATCGTTGAGAGAAACACCGAGTTAGAACTTAATCAGAGATAAAATCATCAAAATTGGAAGAAGTCATGGAGCCAACACAGTCAAATTCAATTGAAAATTGAAATATATTTGCTGATGGATTTGTTCTTTAAGTCTCTCTCGAGACACAAAAGAAGAAGTGGGAGGATAGATAGCATAAAAATTGTCGGCAGGTTTCTGATTGCTCTTTAAGTCAAAATGAATTTGAATTACTCAAACGATTTTCAATTGGATTCCTTCTCTCCAGATCCTTTTTACTCTTCTATCTGTCCACGTTGAATTGTGATACAATCAAATGTATTATTCCTCATGTTTGCTAATCGGATGTTGATCTTGATTAACTAAATAAAACATTACCTCTTCAATACCATTTCATTGCAGTTTCTATGGAATCTTGGATCAAAGCAAATAAAAGGTAGAGAAGTTAATTACACAACTTTAAACAAAATCATGAGAAGTTAATTAACCGAAGACACACTAACAGTGTTAACAACTAGTTAGAAGGAGGGATGTGTTTGTCATTTTAAATAAAACTTAAGGGAGGTTAATGTTTAATTGAAAACTAGAGGGGGTGTTAGTGCTATTTAACAATACCTCTAGGGAGGTGAATGTAATTTACCCTAGTTTTTACTTTTTCTTCATCTTCTTCCCTCTAATCTTCATCATCTTCTTCTTACAACTTCATCATCTTCATCAGCTTCAAACCCAACCCAGAAAAACAGAAATTAATACCTCAATTTTCTTTTTTATTTTTAAAATTCAATTTTAAACACTTCTTCTCTCAAAAACCCATAAATCCCCAATTTCTTTTTTCATACCCAAACTAATTTCAATCTCAAAACTTCATTAACTTTCACCTCCAAAAAAGGGTCAATCTTATTTTCGTTCCTAATCCCTCTCGCTTTGAACTCAATTTTCGTTAGTTCCTCTCTTGATTTCTCATTGTCGTTCATTTTTTAACAGTTGATATTAGTTCTTAGATTTTCAATTTTTTACTGTTGCAGAAGAGGAAAACAAAAGCAAACAAGGATTCTTCGAACCTTTAAAGCGACAGAACCATTCTTCTCCTGAATCTTCTTGAACGTGACTGTTTTTTGATTTGGTCCATTGATGAACTCTGATTTTCAGATCTAAAATCTGAATCTGAATCAATTCCGAATCGAATCTGAATATGTTGGCTTTTTGCTTGAATATATTGATTTTGGAATCATTTTGAACATATGAAAGAAGCAAATTAGTGTTTCTGGGAATGGAATGAAAGAAGCAAATTAAAGATTTATTAAAATAGAAATCATAGCAATTATTTTGAGTTTGTTGTTGTTGGATGATTTTGGATTTTGTCATTTTTTTGTGAAGAACGATTTCATTGTGAAGAATACATGAATTTATCTCATATACGATGAACCAATTTACAGAGAAATGGGTTTCATTATGGTGCCTTGATCTCTTGAAGCTGACGAGGAAGAATGTTTCTGTTGGGTACCATAATTCAGGTTGGAGAGGTTACATATTGTGGAGGTGTGTTGCCGAGAATATTGTGCTGTTAAATATGGTTGAAAACTTCAATTCATGATTTTTTTTTTACTTCGTTAAATCCTTTTGTAAAACTTAAATTCATTTACTATGGATTGTTGTTGATGATGGTTGATGTTTCAGAATTTTTCTGGAAAAATGATGAAAATGATGATGGTGTTGATGAATGTGAGGTTGAAGATGATAAACAAGAGTGATGAAAATGATGAAGAAAGAGAAAATTAATTAGTTGTTGTTGATTCACCTTAAGATAAAATGCACTTGCATAATCCAATGGTTCTCTTTAAAAAAAATCAAACGGCTAAAATTAAAATAATTATTAGGATCTATGAACCACTCTTAACGTAGGCTCACCATAGACATTTGGGGTTAAACTTAACAGTTTATTTGACTGACGGAGGACCAACACATTAAAAATTAATGTTTAATGAGACTAAGGGACCAAATAACCTATTAAACCTACTTTTAATTAAGGTAGTGTTAACTTGTCCCTTTATGATACATATTAAGAAATCTAAAAAAAGAAATACTCTTTTAAATTTTGTGCATTCAATTCATTAAAATATTAATGATTAAATTTAATGCACGCATTCCAATACATTATTTTTACATTTGACTTCTAAACTTGTGCCTTAAAGGCACAAGTTAGCCTTTCCTTTTAATTAATATATGTCTATTTACAACTCTTTGATGCATCATTCAACCCTATAATTAATTTTTAGGGATTTTTCTCATGTCTATCACAAGATCATAAAATAGAAAAAACAACAATAATAAAGAATTAGTAAAACAAAAGAATGGGGTCCAATGACCATAAGATTTTTATGCGTGATATTAATTAATGTAGCATGATCAATTCAATGGTTTATAAAGACAAACACAACACTTTGTTACACTTATAAGACTTTAAACAATAATTCTAATTATAAAAATGAGGATTTTGACATATAAATGATCCTGCAATTTTCTATCGTTACATAGGAATAAGGAAAAATATGGCTTTAATTCTCAAGTTTGTTTATATTATGATTATTTTTCTTTTCATCTTTATCACTGAAATCAAAGGCGGCGGCAAGTCAATACTCTCTGTTTTCTTTCTTTCAAATTTTTCTTTTTCTTTTTTATCTTATACACAAAGTTTTATTTCTATTATTAACATTTTCCTTTTTATTGACATCATTGCAGATCGCTGCCGTTCTATTATAGATTGTCATCAACGCATGTGTTGGCCTCTTCTAACTTTAGTATGCGTAAATTTTGTTTGTGATTGTGTGCCCTTGTAACAAACATCAAACATCAAACATTTGTTCTCCGTCTACATGAAACAATTGTAAAATGGTCATTAATGCCACCGTAATTAATAATAATTTTTCCTTCAATTTCTATGTACTATGAAACTTAATTATCCGCATAAACACAATTATGTCTTATTCTAATCATTTGACACCTCATCATTTTTTACCCATTTGTGTCTTTTTTAACAAAAAAACCTTTTAGATGAGAGAGAAAATAAGTGTCGAAAGATTGAGGTAGTTTTGTAACAAAACTTCCATTTTTATATAGTTGTATCCAAACAAACTAATTTTTTTTAAAAGAAATTTTTATTATGATAAACAAACATAAGATAGATTCTTATTTTTTTAATAAATCTCTATAAAATTAATCTCTAAATTATTGATTGTCAAAATCATTTTTATTTTAATCCGTAACAAACGGGCCATACGAGACCGTTTGTTTTAACTTTTTCAAGAAAAAGAACCACTTCTTTTAACAAAATATCACTTTAAAGAGTAGTGTATCTGTTTTTTTGCAGTAAAAAAAAATAGAATCTACAATCCAGCCCAAATTAATATTTTTCTTCTTCGACAGACACCATAACAGAACCAAGCGCTCAACAACAATACTTTCATTTGTGGAGGTAGGAATCACCCCTGTTTGGATGAGCCTATATCCAATTTTTCCTTCTGGCTTCAACGCCATGCTCCTAATGCCCGTTGTCTCACTTCTGGAACCATGCTCCCATTCAGTTTCTTTATCAACCGCAAATTCCTTTACTTCCTCTGTTAGTTATTCCAACCTCTGTTAGTTTTTCCATTTTCTTTTGGAACTCATTCTTTAAGTCCTCTTGTGGGCTCTTGTGAGACCAAAGTGGAATAAAGGAATAAAATTCCTTACAACAGTTTCATTGTAGGAAGGATAAGGGTGATAACTGCTTTCCATTTTAAAGCATCCAAAGATATAGCGAGGGTTTCTGGTAAAAGTTAAGCAATGAACTAGAGATATCCACTCCTTTTTCTAGGTAATTTTCTCTCCTCGCTATATTGGTTTGAAATTTTGTCAAGGTGTGGTCGTTTTGAAAGTGGAAATCGATGATTTAGAGTTGGGATTCACCACCAGAATACGAAGATGCTTCCTGGTGTTCAGATGACTTACTAGGTGAATGGAATTTGGTTTTGGGGGATGGTGTTGTATTGAAAGATTTTGCAAACTTCATTTTTGGGGTTCTTTGAGAAGGAGACGAAGGTATTTCGGATGACAAAAAGAATTTAGCGTCATCCATCATTGTTATAGTTCATGTGGGAAAGACTTGTGAAATCACAAAAGGTCCATACCATTTTGATTTAAGCTTTCCATGAAAAGTTTTAGTCTAGAGTTAAAGAGTAAAATATTCTCCCCTGCATGGAACTCTCTTTTCTGAATCTTGGCATCATGCCATTTCTTAACCTTGAACTTGTAAATCTATGCATTTTCATAAGCACAAAGCCTAAATTCTTCTAATTCTTGGAGTTGTAACTTTCTACGACTCCCAAATTTTTCCAAGTCCAAGTTAAGTTTCTTAAGAGCCCACACAGCTCTGTGTTTCAATTCAATAAGCAAGTGACAAACCTTTCAATATACCATTTTGTATGGAGACATCCTAAGTGGTGTTTTATATGCAGTCATATAAGCCCATAGAGCATCATCCAACAGAAGAGACCAATTTTTCCTTGAAGGATTAACAATCTTTTTCAAAACTCTTTTAATCTCTCTATTTGACAACTCTACTTGGCCACTCGTTTGGGGATGTTAAGAAATAGCAATTTTATGTTTAACTCCATATTGTTCAATACAGTTTCAAACATTTTATTGCAAAAATGAGTCTCTCCACCACTAATGATTAATCTAGGTGTGCCAAACCTTGTGAAAATATTCTTAATTAAGAACTTGGTCATCACTTTAGCATCATTAGTGGGGAGTGTCACTTCTTCTGCCCACTTAGACACATAATCAATAGCTACAGGAATATAGTTATTGCCAAAAGATGGTGGGAAAAGACCCATAAAGTCTATACCCCATACATCAAAGAGATCAATTTCAAGGATGTCATGCTGTAACATTTCTTGCTTGCTTGATATATTGTCGACTCTTTTTCATCTTTCACAGGTTTTTACCATGTCATGAACATCCTTGAATAGAGTTGGCTAGAAATAACCAGATTGGAGTAATTTGTATGTTGTCATGTCCACCCCAAAATGTTCTCCATATGATGAAGCATGACAATGTTGAAGGATTTGAGGAATCTCTTCGTCAGAGACGCATCTCCTTAGAATTTGATCTTGATACTTCTTGCAAAGGAAAGGCTCATCTTAAAAAATACTCCCTCGCCTTATGATTGAATGCCCTCTTTAGATAATACTCTAAATCTAGAGGGAAAATTCCACACACCAAGTAGTTCACCATGTCAGCGTACAAGGGAGTTGCGATTTTCTGGATCCTTGTTATTGCTTCAATCTCTGAAGATGTATCGGGAACTACCAAAGTTGTAGGAAACAAGAAAACTTGGATGCAAACCTGCAAGTGTTCCCATCGATCAATTTCATAAAATAAGTTTTGATGAGAAAATGCTAGAGTTGACAAAAATCAATATCGAAGATTAGTAAGAAAGTTGATTTATTTGGAACACAATATGACATATGCAGTGACTGTGGTGAGCCAATTCATGCATGATTTGAGGGTGAGACACATGCAAGTTGTAGATTGTGTTATATAATATCTCAAAGCCACTCCAAGGAGATGACTCTTGTTTAAAATAGGTGGGAGTCTAACTAGGAGGCTTACACTGATGTTGATTATGCAGGTTCTTGGGTTTCAAGTGTGAGTGATCATGTCCCACATCGACTAGGAATCGATGAAATGTTGAATATATAAGAGAGGGGACACATATACCTAATGTCTTAAGGTTTTGGATGTATATGTGGTGTTTAAGCCTCTTAGTGGTCCTGGATGTTTAGCCCATTGGCGCTCCCGGCGTTCCCCAACAACTGGTATCAGAGCATGGTTAGACTCGGTGGGGGAGCGGGAGTGGATCCTGGTGTGGATCAGGCTATTGATGCAAGAGATTCACACTTGAGCGGGAGATTGTTGGGTTTCAAGTGTGAGTGATTATGTCCCACATCGACTAGGAATGGATGAAATGTTGAATATATAAGAGAGGAGACCCATATACCTAACGCCTTAAGGTTTTGGGTGAAGATGTGGTGTCTAAGTCTCTTATTGGTCCTGGAAGTTTAGCCCATTGTTGCTTCCGGCGCTCCCCAGATTCCCCAACACGTTAATTGATAGATCTACTTTTGACTATTGTACTTTCTTGTGTGGGAATCTTGTTACTTGGAGGAGTAAGAAGCAAAGTGTAGTTGCTCGATCAAGTGTTGAAGTAGAATTTAGAGTTATGGCACTAGGAATTTGTGACCTATTATGAATGAAACATGTGCTAGAAGATTTTGTTGGAACAAAATGTGCTTAACAATACCACTTTGAGTTTTGATGATAACAAGGTATTAAAAAATGTCAATTGGGTATGCTAATATTTGTTCAAGTGTGCAGGACCATAGACAAAAATTTAAATGTCTTTAAATCAAGCAAAGGTTCTGGAAGAACAAATGAGAGCAATGGAATTTACAAAAGAATCTTGTGTTGCTAGAAGCATCTGAAAAAAAGAGCATCTGAAGATCATCATAAGCTGAAGTCATCAGAAGCTGTCTATCAAAAGTTGTCTACCAGAAGCTGACGTCATCAAAGTCTGAAGATCATTAGAAGCTGTGGATCATCAGAAGCTGAAGACTGGAAGCTGAAGTTAATTATATGTTGTTATTCTAATGCTTTTGATTGCAGGAGGAATGGAAGCCTGAAGCAACGACTATTTCAAAGGAATTTGAAGGCATTGGATGCTTGTCCACTGAAGAGCGCTGGAAAAGGACAATAGTACAATTGTACAACCACTACTCCACTCACCATGTCTGCAACAGTACAAGAATACAGCTACACTTACGCTGGTTATTCTCTATACATGGAATGAATTTGAAATTGTTCCCTCATAGGACAATAACCAAATCAAGCAACAAATCATTGGTAATTATCAAACTTCTACAACCACTTTTGATGTGCTGGCAATCAACAACATCTCTTTCACACCTCTATAAAAGGAGTGAAGACTTGAAGATTGCAAGAGACTCACAAAATTTTTACTAGTGCCAAAACTCTACTGAAATTGTTTCACATCAAAGTTCACTTAGAATTTCTTAACAACTTTCATATCTTAGAAATTCTAGAGTCCTAAGAGTCGTATCTGATTTGTATTGTGAACACCACTGATTGTATATCAAGTGTTCAACCTCAAACATGTTCTTTGTAATTCTGTTTGATTAGAAGTCTCTTGCTTTTGTGCTTGAGCATATGAAGTCTCTAGCGTTTGTGCTTGAGCATAGGAAACCTCTTGCTTTTGTGCTTGAGTAGTTTGAAGTCTCTTGTTGTTGTGCTTGAGCAATTGTATCCTATATTGATTTTAGTGAACTCTCTTTGGAAGTGCAAGGGGACATGACTACTTCCAGATTGTGGAAGGAACCTGTATAATTGCTTTGTGTCTTTCTTCTTTCTCTCTCTCTCTCTCTTTACTTAACCGCTGCATTTAGACTCTAAACATTGATTCAGAACCTGAACTCTATCAGCTTCTGATCAGTGATTTTAGTTTCAGGAGAAGAAAAAGCTAACACAATTCAACCCCCTTATTATGTTTTTCTCACCATCAGATTTGAAGATACAATGTCAAGGTCCTATGAAGTTGTTTTGTGACAATAAATCGATCATTAGTATTGCACATAATCATGCTTAACATGACAGGACAAAACACATTGGGATTGACCGACATTTCATCAAAGAGAAGTTTGATAGTGGATTGATAACAACTCCCTACGTTGCTAATTATAAGGAAATTTAACTTTTTAGGTTCATTCAATTAATGATGTATGTGGTCCATATGGACCACATACATCATTAATTGAATGAACCTAAAAAGTTAAATTTGCTCATAATTAGAAACGTAGGGAGTACATCATACATTCTTTTTGGACATCAGTTGATAGATGTGCTAACAAAGGGCTTACCAATGAAAATATTTAATTAACTTGCTTGCAAGCTGGGAATGATAGATATTCATTCGCCAGTTTGAGGAAGTATCGTAAATAATAGTGTAAATAGTGATATGAATGGTTGCTTTTATTTCTTTTAAAAAAATCGTGTAAATAAGACTTTAAACAAACAACCATTACACTATTAGTATATATAACTTACACACTTTATCATATTTAAGGTTAGGATATATATAATCACGAAAGGATGTTTTCATGTAAAAATAAAAAGGTTAGGATATAAATTATAATCACCAAAGGATTCACATAGAGACATGTGCAAATTTCAAAGAAACAATTACCAAAGGTTATAACTTAATAACTTATGCATAATTAATAGTGAATATAATCAAACAAATAATTTTTTTAAGGGAATTAAAAGAATAAATATATGTAAGAAAAGAACCACACCTGATAATAGTTTATTGAAAAAACTCAATCACCAAGCATATAGCAGACAAAAACACATCCCACATGAGTAGAACACCTATTCTTCAATCATAAACCACACTCTATCATCTCTAAATTGTGTCTTTGGTGAGGCAGCATCAAATCCCAACATATGATAAAAATATTCAGCACAAAAGAATGCAAAGAACTATACAATATCAGATATCTATGCAGACTACAAACAACACCCAATGCAATTGTTAAAACATATTTACCGGTTTTTCAGAACGATACTTCTCTTATTTCCTGCATATCATATCATCCTCCACTCATTGCATTAAACAAAGGTATAGGCAGTAGTAATGCATTGTTCCTTATAGATAGGAATTGTGTTGACATATTAAAAAAACTACAAAGTTAAAACATAAGTACATAATAATATATTAAAGCAACTACTTAATTAAAGCTCACATACCTTGAGTAGAGTAATTTTATCTTCGTGAGTGCAAACTTGGTAGGCAATAATTGGATTGTCGCCTAATAAAAATATGTAAACCATAAAAATCAAATAAACCTTAGGAAAAAAATGAAATTGTAGCCACAAAAAATTATGATATGGTAAAGAAAAATATTCAGCACAGTAAATAAAATTATCAGTTTTAAAACCCAATTACATGAATAAGAAAAGAAAATTAAGGAATAAGAAATGAAAGATTTCAAACTTGTTCTAATCAGAGTTTACATGGATTTGGTCATGTTGCTCCTTCTCAGAGTAGTTTCATGGAAATGAAAACTATTCAAGCTAATCCCTACAGATGTTTTTCCATTGAAATGAGTGGGGTCTCCTAAAACTAATTTTTGAGTCGTGAGTATTTTTAAGGATTGATAGACATTTGCAATTTTTTTAGTGAGGTTAATGCACCAAATAATACTGATAGTGGGCTTGTGAGTAGTTAATCCATAGCGGAATTAGTTAAACAAAACCAACTTATATTAGGCAGTGGAAACAAAATTATATCACTAAAACAACTATTGGTTTAATGGTCAAAATGCTTAGATGGAACTATGAAGTTGCTAGTTTAAATCTCTACAAAGATTTTTTAAACCCTTTAAAATAGGCGGGATTAAGGTTAATAAGTGGCGGAATTATTGTTAATCAGTGTTGTTTATCAATTTAAACTCAAAAGTTCTTGTACCATTTGACACATTATTAAAAAAATATCAGTCTAGTTTTTACAAATGATAATATTAAAAAATTGATATGAAAAATTAATTAATTTTTTTTTTTGGTGATGGATATGAATTTTTTTTTTTTTTTTTGATAGACGATATGGCAAAACCATCGTAAACTCACACACAAAGTGAAGGCACCGGGGTTCGAACCGCGGTCATAATGTCCAGCTTAACAATTTCGGCATTTTTGCCAATTGAGCCAAGATTTATGAGACATGAAAAGTTAATTTTAAAAGTAGTATTATTGATTAAAAACAATCCTTTTATTTATCACGAAAAATAATATTTTTTATTCCTTTTCCTCTGTATTTGCAAATCTATTTACATGTTTAATTTTGAGTGAATGGATTACCCATGGTGATGAATTAGTCGAAGATTTCCGTTGTTTAATGAAGATATAAACTGCAACAATTTACTGGCTTTATGACTGCAGGATTCTCCTATCCTTAAGTAATCTAAATTTTGAGGCTAAATAAAGCACATTTCACTTTAGTATTGCATTTCTGTTGAATACACTTTCTTAGTGCATGTTTGAATTCAAGTTTCACACAAGGTGGGTTTGGGGAAATTACGATCTTCAGTGGTAATTTTGCAAAAAGTATATTTAAAGGTTGAACAATAAATTTAACCCTCCATGATTCCAAATATATGGGGAGAGGATCCCTCTGATGAGAAACTCTTCAGTAGTTTTATGCCGTTATTAAATCTCATTATTAATTACACCCTCTCTCCTTATTTAATATTAAAACATGTTATCTCACATCTTTAATAGATGGTCATGATCACACATGGGGAAAAAGTAACATGAGACAATCCTCTTCCCAAATATACGGCTCCGTCTATAGTGGAAGACCTAAATAGGTTTTT
>Ga0228711_1002111_pt1 | contig 30248 bp, 20 predicted proteins | sample MedpolnodulmetaG_2_FD_177996 | JGI IMG/M metagenome (GOLD analysis project Ga0228711, IMG submission 177996) | Root nodule microbial communities from Medicago polymorpha collected in Santa Monica, California, United States - brown nodules | ecosystem: Host-associated > Plants > Roots > Nodule... | reverse complement strand
TCCGACAGGTGCAACAATACAACTTCAAGCATACAGCGATGCTGATTGGGCTGGATGTCCAGACACAAGGAAGTCTACAACTGGATGGTGTATGTTTTTAGGAGATGCCCTTGTCTCCTGGAAATGCTAGAAACAAGAATTGGTTTCTAAATCTTCAACAAAAGCAGAATATCGCTCCATGTCTGCAGCATGCTCTGAGGTTATCTGGTTGCGAGGTCTTCTTTCAGAACTTGGTTATTCACAAACACAACCAACTCTGCTGCATGCTGATAATACAAGGGCCATACAGATTGCTGCAAATCCTGTATACCATGAGCGAACGAAACACATAGAGGTTGATTGTCATTCAATCAGGGAAGCCTATGATCGTAAAATTATCACTCTGCCTCACGTGTCTACATCAGTTCAACTTGCTGACATACTCACAAAATCCATGACACGTCATCGCCATAATTTCTTAATTAGAAAATTGATGCTTGTAGACTTACCAGCATCAATTTGAGGGGGGATGTCAATAGAATTGAAAGCAGCAGAATTATTCATTAGTGCTGATTTGGTGCAGATTTGTTGGTCATTAAACCAGCAGATTTGCACAGACTTTATTGCAAGTCAAACCAACATATTCTACATTATTTTACAGTTATAATTGTGTAATTATGTATTTAGTCAATGGCCTAGCTGTAGATAACAGTTACAGATTGTATCAACACTATTTATATGAAAACATTCCAGCAAAAAGGATCATAGTTTTGACCCTAATTTCTCTAAATTTAACACTTGCAAACCGAAAACCTTCATAAACTCCCCACAATTCAGTGACATACGCGCTACACATCCCGACATACTTAGAAAAACCGCCAAAGCATCCACCCTCACTCCCCCGTATGATTTTTCTATTTCCCTATATTCAAAACATACATGTTTTTAATAAAAATACGTACATGTTTGTTATTTTAAATTTTTAAGAGAAATAGTACATGTGAAAAATGATACACCAATTGATATACTTAATTAATAATATAAAAAAAATGATTATTTTCCAAATGCCTATATTGCCTTGATTCATTCATATCTTGTTTTGGCAAATCTCAATGTAGTGTCAGTTGACAAATTCATTAAGTGGAAAAATTGCCAAACCATCCTTCTTGTTTTCATTTTTTTAAAGGTTTACAAACATCTCATCTTCTTCAACATCCATTCAACACCCCATTCATCTCTATATATCTCATCCTATCACATCATCCATCTACTTATTATATCTATCATATTAATAATTTTTCCTCTTTCAGTCAAGGTGTATACACCTATATAAGACCTACACCAAACATTTTCCTATTTAAAATACATAAGTGGATGCTCACTTCAACCATCCATTAATATTTTGTTGTTGTCATTGCTGGGGTCGTCCTCAACTTCCGAGTCAGTTGCTTTCCCTTTTGAAGTAGTTTTCATGGTTTAGAAACCAACTGCAACCAAATATATAAGACTACCTGCAAAGAGCAAAAAAACAAATCATTAGTGTTACATAAAGAGTTGCCAAAGCATAAGTAATAATACTCTAAACTTGGAATTTGTTTTCCATTTTAGTCATAACCCTTCGATTCCTAGAAAAAAATGGGTTGGATAATTCTTTTGTGAATACGAAGCTCAAAATTCACATCAATATATTTAGACGTACAAAGTAAAAAGAAACAGTAACCAATTTCATAATAGCCTTAAGCAGCAGCAGCAACAAACCTATATCAAATCTAGTAACCAAGTGTAAAGCACAAACCACAAGAAAAAGATAACGAGAGAAGATAAATAAATAGATCAAGATTTGTTCACAATTAATAGTTTCTTTACAAAGAGATACAAAAGGATTACAAGAAATTAGATTCAACAAGTTCTCTTAGAACAATCTTAATTTCTTCCTTTTTCCCGAATCTCTTCTCATGATCAAGAGACTCAATGATTTCACTCTCCTAAGGTATTTACAATTGGTTCCCAACCTAAGAATCTCACACAAAGACACTCAACTCATAGTTTTTAAAATACCTAAAAGTTTCCTCCATTGTTTTCATGAGATTCTCCAAGCTCTCTCAAACAAATGGGTCAAAAAATGCATATATAGTGTTTCTGCCAGTCGCGTCATGATTTTTGCGGAAACAAAACCTCCAAATTGTTGAACAAATCATGCCACGATTTTGCTGAAGACACATTAAATTTTGAGTCAAAACTCAACAATTCTCCACCTTGACTCTAAATTTATGGTGACGTCAGTTTAACCATCGACCACCTTGATCCTTATCCTTGCATCCAACTACACCATGCAGTTCCACAAGCTTTCACTCTTACCTTTTCAACCCTCAGAATGTCTTCCGCCCTCTTGAAGATTCTTGCATCCAACTACACTATAACTTTTATGTAGTTCCATAAGATCCACCATAACCTCGCCAACCATGGAATGTCTTCCGTCCTCTTGAAGATTTCCTTGCATCTAATTACCCTTGGTATTTTAGCTAATCCCATAAGTCATGCCATACATTCTTCAACCCCCCAAAATGTCTTCCGTCCTCTTGAAGATTTCCTTGCATCTAATTACCCTTGGTATTTTAGCTAATCCCATAAGTCATTCCATACATTCTTCAACCCCCCACAATGTCTTCCGTCCTATTGAAGAATTCTTTTGCTCATAACTATAGTATATTACCCATGGTCTCAGTAGTCATACCATTCTGGTCTAATCAACTTGTCTCCTCCTAGTACCACAAGTGAAAGACTCCACCTCAAGTTAAGATTTTTCTAGCTCACATTGCAAATATGTACATCCACTATGCCTTTCACTTTATAAACTCCACCTTAGTGGCTGATCATGAATTACCTAAACTTTGACTTGTCACCACCCTTTCAGTTACCGTGGTTTGCTTTGCCTGCACCTCATAAGACTCCCACTCCTTCACCAATATCGTCAGCTCTTAAGTCCCTGGACTTATCAAACTCCTTGGTTCTCAATGATGCTTGAATTTCCTCTAAGGTGACAATGCCTACTTTATCATAAAACATAGTATCCTTGAAATTCTCATAGGATCTAGGTAATGCACAGAGCAAGAGTATAGTGTTGTCTTCATCCTCAAGATTCACTTCAATGTTTTCTAGACCATCAAAGATTTTGTTCAACTCCACTAGTTCGTGATGGTTTTTTACTCAACCATACTAAGCAAACACTATTGTTGTTTCAAGATTTGCCTATGAGTCAAGAATTTGGTTATATACAAAGACTCAAACCATGACATAGTTGTTGCATTTGTCTCATTCACAACATCGCTCAAAAAAATTTCCCCGAGGCGCAAGAGAATGACACTTTTGGCCTTGTCCACCATGACGGTTTTCTTCGCTTGTGACATGGTGACCGACAACACAACCTCACCCTTCAAAGCTTGTGCACACTTTTGTTATACTGAAATAACTTACATTTTAAACTTCAATAACCTTAAATCATTATCTCTAATGAATTTCTCGACATCCCACTATGAACCCATGATACTCACTTAACGAATTTACCCCTTTGCCCCACGGTGGGCGCCAGCACCAAATGTTGTGATTTTTGAACTCAAAATTCACACCAATAAACTTAGATGTGTGGAGAAAAAGGAAGTAGTAACTAATTTCAAAGTAGCCTCAAGCAACAACAACAATAACATACCTAGATCTAATCAAGTAACCAAGTGTAAAGCACAAACCACAACCAGAGGGTAAAGAGATAAGAGAGACGAACACACCAAAAGTTGTTCACCCAGTTCGGCCCTACAATGACTTATGTCTAGAGGGGAAAGATCTCTCCACTTCATTATTAAAAAGTTCCTTTATAAAGAAATACAAAAGGGTTGCAAGAAATTAGCTTTAACAAGCTTTCTAAAAACAATCCTAATTTACACTCTTTTCCCAAATCTCTTTCTATGACCATGAGACACAATGATTTCACTCATCCAAGGTGTTTACAATTGTTTTCCAACCCAAGAATCTCACCAAGACTCTCAAACTCTTAGCCTATAAGTTTCGTTATTTGGTTTCATGAGATTATCCAAGCTCTCTCAAAAAATGGGTCAAAAAATGGTTATATAGTGTTTCAGATTCAGATAAATCGCGTCACGATTTGAACTCGAACCCCATTACAATACTGAACCTAATTCAAACACATGTCACGATTTCTGCCAGTTGCACCACAATATTTGCAGAAACAGAGCGTTCAAATTGTTTAGCCAAATCTTGCCACACTTGATGAAACAAAAACATCAAATTTTGAGTCTATACTCAACAAATTTGATGTTAGGTCGAGGGGTAATTCAAGCCTAATCAATGATTGAGCCGGCCAGGTTTGGAACTCGAGTTCTTGAATGATATTATTAACCAAAGCTTATTAACCACTTGCCGCTATATTTTGTGTCTTTCAAAGTGTTTTATATTCTTATCAAAGTTTCCATTTCTTCTTTATATATCAAATCTAAAATGATCTCACATATCTAATGTCATTACTAAGGAGAAGGTTGATACTTGCTCGTTTCAAAATAAATGAGCCAAAAATAGACAGAGCATACATGTTTTCAAAGTTATACCTTAATGTATATTGTGCAATTGAATATGACTTGTTTGGTCAACAACGAGGTTTGAGGTTTCATCTATTGCCTGCAAAGTAAATTTCAAAAGTGCAAGTACATATATAAGGATTTGTATAATTATTTTTTCACCCGAAAAAAAATTCAATTGAGTTAAAGAGATTTTTAGATCTTAGATAGAACAAATTCTGAATAGATGAAAAGCATAGCTAGTAACATGAATTTTGAAAGGAAAAACCTTGGGATCCAATGTTTTGTTAACCTCCTCCAAGTGATGCACCTGGCAACGTGTACAGCTATAGAAAATTAGTGACCGGAAGGTCCAAAAACATGTGCCCTAAGAGCATAAGTTAACACTTCTTTTTAAAAATAATTGCATACCTTTTCACGTAATTCCTCAGCTCGTGCCATGAGCTTCTTCATCTGCGAATTAATATGGAGATGATTATCATGCTAGAAAATAAAGAGTGCACTTACAAAAGTATAATACTGCGTCAGTTTTTTTCAATTGTTGTTTCTTAGATTTTTTTTCCTATTTATTTGTTTTTTCAAAAAAATTGAAATATAATAATTGTTTTGACAATATTCTCCTAATAATTTATTGTACATCAAGAAATTTGCAGAAGATAATAAGTAGTTGAAGATACTGTAAAAAATAAATAATTTCATGAAAAATAATAAAATTTAATGGTTTTCTAGTATGTGTAAATAACTTTATAACACAAATTCTTTCAAAAAAAAAACTTTATAACACAAATAAAAAATAAAAATGTATTATATGTATATGATGGTACTTGTGTTTAGTGGCTATACTTGTTGCTGACGAGCTTGTGTGAGGGTTAAGTCTAGTTGTTCCTCGAGTCTTTGCAATTCTTTCATGCTAAGTTGCTCAAGTTCTTCCCCATGAAAATGCCTTCAAAGCAACACAAACAAAAAATATACAATTTATATTCGTTCTTTCCTTTTCAATATTTTTTGTAATTATACTATGATTTTTGATAGGATTGTCATTATACTTCTGTAGATGTAAAAAGGATTGCTAAACAATACTTTTGCCCTTATTTTCAACTAAAGAGGTATTGTAGTGACCACTTTTTCTAAGATACATCACAAATACATGTTTTCTATTTTGTAAATGTTAAAACATAGATTTCAAACACTGAAATACTTATATTTGTAGAAATAGACAAAAAAAATAGAGATGGTATCATCTAAACATATTGGAGAAGCAGTTAAGTGGGTTGGGAATGAGAGGATAAGAAGAAAAAAAATTATATCTAAGGAGGGGTAATCTCTAATTTCTTTATAGTAATAAACAATTAGAGCAGTGTGAATGTTTGAAAAGTAGGAGTTTTTTTTTTAAAAAAATAAATTAAAAATAGGAGTTTGTATGTGTTATTTGATATTTGATTTGAAGTTTGAAACACAATGATGACTTGACGAGCTGTAACTTTCCTAATTATTATTTTTGTTTGGCTTAAATAGGTCTTTCGTCCTTGCAAATATAAACCATTTGAATTTTCGTCCCTGAAGTTATTAATCCTTCCAATCTGCCACTGCAAATATTAATCATTTGAAAAATTGTCCTAATTACATCTGATTAGTAACTTCAGGGACGAAAATTCAAATGGCCTATATTTGTAGGGACGAAAGACCTATTTAAGCCAACCACCTCGCCCAATCATCACTTGCCACATGGGCACCACGTCGCTAATATTGACAGCCCACCTCAACAAAAAAACCTAATTAGGACCAAATGTCAAATGATTAATATTTGCAGTGGCATATTGGAAGGATTAGTAACTTCAGGGACGAAAATTCAAATGACCTATATTTACAAGGATGAAAGACCTATTTAAGCCTTTTTGTTTTGTTTTTGATAAGCCCATTTTCGTAATTATTAATTTCATTCCATTTCCAAGTTGACAATAAAAGTAATGAAGGTTTTTTTTTATAGGAAAAATTGATGAATTAAAAAGCATTTGACGTATATTTGATCCATTACCTCTGCTTGCGGTCAAGAGACTCATATTTTGCCTTTAATTTTAAATAGTCCTGGTATAAATTCTGCAAGACACAATAAATTAAAATAATTATCTTATTTTTAAAAGATAGTATAGACAAGAAGGGAGAAATTGGAAAACCTGAGATTCATTATGTCCTAAAGAATTTCCAGCTTGTGGCTTGTTGTAACGACATTGCCGATACCTTTCAATGATTTTGTTGATACTGATCACATTTTAAAATAAATTATGACTATTAGTTAACTAATGATTAGATCAATGTTGTATAAAATAAAATGTTGAAATATTGTAATATATAAAAACAATTAATTAAATAACTGTTTGTGAACTAAATAATCAATGACATGAATTTGGTTTTTGGAGTTATTTACTACAAATATTAATTATCTAAGCCTAAATTTTTTTTTTAGAAGAGGCATAAAACTAATTGATTGATTATATAAGCCTATAAGATCCCTTTTCTAGTTGGTTCATGGTGTAGAACTTATAAGAAAATTAGATTTAGAGAGAGAAAGCTTGCACTTTACACCATAAAGTAGAACTAAAGTAAGGATATAGATCTTATATTTTGAGAGGAAAAATAAATGAACAAAATGAGAAATTAAAGAAAAGGAAATTAAGAAAAATACTCAGTAGTGCTACTGTATTGGAAAAGCTTGCCACGGCTTGAAAAAATGATAAGTGCTACTTCAGCATCACATAGAACACAAAGCTCAAAGGCTTTCTTCAACAATCCACTTCTTCTCTTTGAGAATGTTACTTGCCTATTGATCTTATTCTCTATTCTCTCCAACACTACTCTTCCTCTTCCCATTTTTCTTCTTCTCTTCTCCCTCTCTCTCTTCCTATGTTACTTATTATACTATATAGTTCTATGTAACACTTATTACTCTTCACTCATTATATATACTCAACTAAAGAGTGATAAAAGCATAAAAGAGATAAGATTCTAATTTCTACTAGTAAGATTCTATATGCTTCATGTTAATTTCTAGAAAGTGACAACCTACCCTCCTTGTCCCATAATCTAAGACCAAGAGAATTTAAGGTAAAGTAGAGGTTTCCTTAATTTGAAAAATACTATGAGTGTAGCATCACTTTTTAAAACAATTTGTTAAAGACCATAATGTTACTAACATAACAAAAACTGGCCTAATGAAACAAAAAAAAACAGCCAAACACACCAAGAGCATTTAGATGATATAATTTTTTCTCTTGAAATTATTTGTTAGCTCAAGTTTAAATTGTTGAGAGAGTGTTTTAATGTTTATATGGTATATATTGAAATTTAAAAATTAATTAGTATTACTTTAATTCATAACAATTTTTTCCATCAACCTTTATGTCTCTTTAGGTTATGCCTTTTCTTTAAGTCTCTTTAGTTATGCGATGTGTTGATTCCACATTTGTTGAAAATTGTCTTAAAACGAATTTTTAAGTTGGAGACACATCTCTCTCACCTCATAGCATAATTTTGTAAAGATGAATTAGACATAATATCAAAAACTAATATAGTGCCAAATCCTATTCATTTACCAACTATCAAGTTTGGTTGGACTCAATATAACTAGTGGAAAAAAAACATTTGTTATGTCAGGTAAAATGGACTTCTTAAGGTGGCTCCGTGTCTGGCTTAATATTAGACGACATGACAATCTTTTAGATAAATTAGATGGCCCAGGGACAAAAGAAAATGCAGAGAAAATAGGGAAACTCTCTAATATTCTCAAAGAAAGTTGTTATTATTTGAATACTTGAATGCTTTAGTTTTTGAATATCTCAAAACACATAGTGATGAGTTTTATTTATACTACTCTAGTAAGGCTTCACACATAGAAAGATCTAGAAATATTTAATACTACTATTTAATTACAAGAATTATTTAGAGATACTAATATCTAGTTCATGTAGCTAGAAAGTTCTAGAGATATTAAGATGCTCCTAGTTATTATGACATAGTATTCTAGAAAGTTTTAAAATATTCTCCATATCTTGAAAGTTCCATAATGTTCTATATCATTCTCTATCATTCTCCCCGGGTTGAAAGAGACTTGTCCTCAAGTCAATGATTTCTTCTTCGTTCTTAAAAAAACACCATTAATCTTCTTATATGAATCATTTATAGAATCCTTCTGCTTCTGAGTCCAAACTAATTCAAGGGAAAAATCAATAGTAACATCTTCCCAAAGGGGCCTAAGAGCTGAACGAGGTTGTTGGAACAAAATAAGTTTAAATAACGCATCTTAAGTTTTGATGATAACAATCTATTAAAAGATCAATTGGATATACTAATATTTGTTTAAGTATGCAGGACCATAGACTAAAATTTATTATGTCTTAATCGAAGTATTAGTTCTGAAAGAACAAATGAAGATCAAAGAATTTTCAAGAAAAGCCAAGTTGAAAGTCAGAATCTGAAGAAGTCACACTCAGATGACTACCCAGAAGCTGGTGCAGTCAGTATTTGATAGTTCTGATGTTCAAGCATAATGGTTCTGGAAGTGTCAGAAGGTCAATGGATGTCACTTTCATTAATGGACAATGAAGGAAAAAATGTACGACTACTACCTCCATTACCTCCAACATTCCCATGTGCATTGTATGAAGCTACAACTGTGTCTCCTTCGAAAAAGAACGGTTAATTCCATATCAAGGAAAGGATTCAAGTCATTCCTTCATAGGACATTAACCAAATCAAGCAACAAATCAATCATGATTGATCAATCTTCTTAAACGACTCTATTGATGCGTTGACACTCTTCAACGTCTCTTTTCAACCTTTATATAAAGGATTGAAGACTTGAAGAAACAACAAGACTCTACAACATTTTATAAGTGTCATTACTGTGTCAAAATCATTACGCATCAAACACTTAGAATTTCTCATTAACTTTCATATTTTAGAAATTCTTAAGTCTAGAGTATGAACTGTGTTGTACTTCGTGAACACCTCTGATTGTATATCAAGTGTTCAATCAAACAGTTTTCTTTATAATCTTTGTTTGTTAGAATTCTCTTGCTTGTGTGTTTGAGCATAGAAAGTCTCTTGCATGTGTTCTTGAGCAATTGTAATCGTGTATGATTATAGTGAAAATCTCTTGTAAGTAGGATAAATTTTCCCTCTCTCTCTCTCTCTCTCTCTCTCTCTCTATCTCTCTCTCTTCCGCTGCACTTAACTCTGAACATTGCTTCAAGTTCTGAACTCTATCAGAAGCTGAACTCTGGACTTAGTTAAAAACAAGAAAAAGCTAACACAATTCAACCCCATTCTTATATTTTTCTCACCTTCAGAGGCATTTATAACTTTGTTTTATCCTTGAATAGTTCATTTGCAACTAAAATTCCAAGTGGTTTGAATTCCTCTTTTCCTTCATTGAGTGGTAGATGTACCAACTTGATTTTAATCTAATCCTTCACGAACGTGTAGATGTTGGCATAACCATCATATATGGTATGTTGATCATATTGCTAAGGCGTTCGAAGATGAATGTCGCAAGTATCCATAAGAATAACATCACACCATAACTTTTCTTTATAATTTTTGCTAATGGAAAATGGTACAATGGAGTGTTGAGTTACTTTTACCTCATTATCCTTGTTGATCCATTGCAACTTGTATGTGTAATGCCCTACTTATATTAAAGCGATAAAACACACGAATAATACAAATATTCAAGAAATAGACGTCACGTCTTCAATAGTTTTCAAAACATGCATACTAAAAATTTCTCAAAAACGTTGCAGCGGAAAAATATCATACATCCCCGAATAGCCATGTCATAAGCATCAAATACATCATCAAATAAGTCTCCAATCTCAACATATAAGTAAAATCTCAACAACATAGTCAACAAACAAAATAAGGAAACACCGACATCCATAATCAGAGCCCTAAACTAAGACTACAAAAACGGATAAAGGAGGAAGCTCCCGCTATCCTCAAGCAACAAAGCTATTCCTGCACGTCGTCTACCCATTCATACAAATAGGCAGGCGACCACTGGGGGTTAGCTTCACAACATCATAATTAAGCTTAAACAATTGAAAAGGTTTTCATCAAACTAAACTTCAAATGATCAAATAAATTCAACTTCAATATTATTCATCATTACAATAAATTCATAACATCACAAGTATGCAATTCATCAATCACATCAATCACCAAGCACATAGGTAACTAAGACTCATTTCAAATCATGTTATGCACCTAAACACGACTCCTACATGCATGTGGTACCATCACCAACAAAGGTCGTCAACTCATGATGCAACAAAAACATCATAAACATCGTCGTTGAATACAAAGTAGTCTAATCATTTCCACTGGATATAAATATCCTAAGAATCATGATGCATGAACATATGACGCATTATGCACATGTTCAACAACAAATTCACCATTCTTTTCACCTTCATTTTGCATACATGCATACACCTTCAATATCACCATCATTTGTATATAATAGTTCAACAACATAATTCAATACATGCAATCACCACATCCAAATATCAACATTAAGCATGTATAAATTCACCATCAACAATCGACTTTTAAGGAATTTAATCAAAACTAAGCAAACCTATTTCATTTCCTCAACAAAACACATGCACTACTCACATATGTTCATAGTAGCTTAGGCATATGAGTATCCTAAGCCAATTCCAAGAAATTACAAAATCATGCTAGTTCGTATCATTTCACCATTTTCCAAGTTATCCGTCAAAACAAATCAAATATGTTTGGAAGCCTCAACCAAGTATATACGCAAATCACATATGGGTGCAGTAATGTATACATCAACGTTTCATAGAACAATTCATTCAAATTTCAAAGTTTTTCAAAGCTCGTATCATTTTACCATTTTCCAAGGAATTCAAGTTTTTAAGACAAAACCAAGTTAAAGTCCATGAATCTCATCCAAAACATTTTTACAAATCAGAACAATACTAGACAACCTTAGTCCTACCTTTTTTCCTTGAGAAATCGAGTTTTCGGAAAATCTCACATTCTTGACATTTTTCAAAAGATTTCGGGTACGATTCTCCAAAACATGTTCAAATCAATTCAATTGATATTTGCAAAGGTTTAGAAAGCTTAATTACATTTAATTACATCAAAAGAATCAGTTTGGAATGGTCCGGGCCGACCCCAAGTACCAAAAACGACAAAAAATAGGTGTTGATATGGGCAACTCGCCACGGGCTCGCCTCGCTAGTTGCACCAGACAGAAACTCAGAATTTTGGTTTTCCTCTCAGGAAAACCAGTCGTTTTCATACCAAAAACTCATTTTTGATTCCCCAATATCTAAATTCCTCCCCAAAGTTTGTCTATACGTTTATGTACTTAAAAAGGCAACCAGAACCATATCAAACTTGAAATCAAACACAATTCCAACACAAATCATCAATTCATCCATTTTTCACAAAAACTCTCTAAAACAACTCAATTCACACCATAACTCCATAATTATGAATACTCATGACATAAATCAACAACAACAACATCTCACAACAGCAACAACATCATTTAACCATGAATTCATCAACAATTACAACTACAACATCACTTCACACCAATTTGAGCAAAAATCAACAAGGTTTCATATAACCACAATTCAAACATGCAAATTCAACAACAACAACATGTTTAGCATCCATTTCACATACATAAACTTAGTAGCAAAGTGGGTACAAGAAATTCATCCTTTTAATCCACAAAAATCTCAATTCACAAAATAAGCACTTATGAAATTAAGTAAAAAAAGAGATTTTTGCTTAAATTATGAATGTATACTATACCCCTTACCTCATTTGAGCACAAACCTAGTCTTAGCTTCACTTTTTCTCCAACCTCTTGAATCTCTACCTTTTTTATTCTTCTCCCAAGCCTCTTCTCTCTAACCCTTGTTTTTGCTCTTTCTCTCTCTACCTCTTTCAAAAGTTTGTGAAATGTGTAAATGACCTAATTTCTCTAAAGACTAGAGTTTATATAGGTTCTACACAAATGGGCTTAACCATCAAATGTCTTAATGGGCTTAAAGTTCTCATTAACTAATTCACAAAATTTCTACTCACTTACGGATAAAAATAATGAATAGTTACCGGCTCTTAATTAATTACTCTAACCGACTAGTAATTTGGTAAAAATATCTATTGTCACTCAACACACTAAAATTAATTCTCATAACCAAAAGACTATTTTACCCTTGCTCACCAAATTTTGCTAAAATACACTCGCGTCCGAAATGACTAAAATACCTTTCGTAAGCCGAACTCTACCAATCCTGAATAAAATACACACAGAGGCGATTAATCACAGACAGACACATATGAACACACATAATAATTAATAAAATAAATCTAGCAAAAATCGGGTTGTTACAGTATGGATCTGGCTGCTCAATCCTTGGGAACTTTAACTTTTCTGATATATTTTGATTCAACGTTTTCCCATATTATGTTATCGATAATGACATTACAAACCATGTCTTGTGATTTGCAACGAGTGTGGACAATATTGTGTCATAGACATAGTTCTTTTTTGGTTGTTGTTGTTTGGAAGCTGCTTTTAACCTCCAAATATTCACCATATTCAGCAGGAAGATATTCTTCGACATATATGGGTTTGTCGTTCTCCTCTTTTTCAAACACTTCATGAATGTCGTCAGGACCATGTTCATCATCATATATTGGATCGTTGGTTTTTTCTTCTTTGAACACTTCATGAAAGTCAACACGAACATATTCTTCATCATATATTGGTTCTCCCATTGTGTCTTCTTCAAATTATTCATAAATGTATTCTCTTTCTTCGTAAAAAAATTCATGTATCTATCTCCCAATTAAAGATGGTGATGGATTTACGATTTGGACAATCTAAGGCTACGTGACCATACCCTTGACACAAGAAACATTTAGGTATTTTGGTATTTCTCTCTTTGATTGTTTTATTTTTGGGTTTAAATGAGAAAATAGCTTGATGGGTTAGTGGTTTATGAGAATCAATTTGATTTTTGGTTGAGGAAAGAGGTTGGTATAAACATCTTTTGGATAATTGTTTATGAGTAATATTGTCGTGATAATAATGAGCATGTAAGTACTTACACATTAGCTTTTGACGCATTTTGTCCCACGTCTATGTTAGCTCGAATTTAAATTGTTGAGAGAGTGCTTTAATGTTTATATGGTATATATTGAAATTTAAAAATTAATTAGGATTACTTTAATTGATAACAATTTTTTCCATCATCCTTTTCTGTAAAGTCGACTTAAGAACTACTTTGTTTGTGTGACTCTTTCAAAAATATATAAGTACTACTTTATTTAGTTGGGTAGTACACTAGCCTGACTTTAGATGTATTATTATAATATTTTGAAAATTTGGTTTAGCCACGGTTGAACCATGACAAACTACATTTATGGAGAAATAATTTTAGTAGAGCTAAATTATCAACATATCCTAACTTGGAATCATATTTACCTGCAATAAAAAAATTCAACAGTACACTTTAATTTAATTTTTTGTGCTAACACGGAGAATAAAGGAATTGTAGCAAAAGCTAAAGGAGCATGCCGTTTCTAAGATTTTGATGGCCTAGGACGAACCTACAATTTGGATCCTAACTAATAAACCTATATAAACATCAAACTTGATACAAAAAACAATGCAATTTTTTTTAGGGTCTAATAGACCCTAAAGAAAAAATTTGGGGCCTAAATTTTATACTTATTTTTTGGGGCCTAGGACGGTCGCCCTCTTCACCCTGCCTCAGATACGGCCTTAAGGATGGCAAGGGAAAACCAACGAAAGAACCACATGCAATGAGATATGTTCAGTTCTTGGCATAAGGGTTGGAAGGATCACATTAAAGGAAATATGACTCAAAAATATGTTAATAAGTGGTAGGCATCCTCTATATTATAACAAAATCACGTATGATTAGTAAGTACGATTCATAAAATCTTATAGAAACATTTGATATATTCAGATGCACGTTCGAACATACAATATTCTTCTTCCCAATATTTTGTGTGCGTGAGTTTTATTGATAGACTCTACAAAAACATTTATCGAAAACTTCATTTTAAATAGGGTCAGACCTTGTAATATGAGAAAAATCTTATGTTTCCCCATACAAAAAATATTTTAAAAAAATAGAATGAAGATGTTGTCTCCTTGAGCATATTCGTTTACAAGTTACAACGAACAAAAGAAAGTGGAATGAAGAGATAAGAAAGGAAAACATAGGAGTTGAGATCTGCTCCACCTTTTGGTTAGGGGATTGAAGTAGAAAGGAAAGAATAATATGTGGTGTCCACTTACAAAATAACATTGAAAAGTTGTATGATGCGGTTATAGTTACCAAAATATGTCCAATTTCTTTTTACTTACAGAAATTTTGGAGGGAGAACGGTCCAATATAAAAAAAATATTATAACTCAAATAAAACTTCAAAATGAATTTCGATTCACCTCTCTGGCTTTCTCCAATCAAAGGGTACTAAGAAAGTAAGTTATAATAAGACCAATCTCTCTTTAGGGTTTTATATAGATTATCAAGTTTATTAATCTAATTGTCAAACTAAATGTTCATATGTTAGTTTAGTGAATCTTGAAAAAAAATGTTGGTCTAGTGAATATTATGTTTTATGCACAAAAAAAAAAATTATGGAAATTATTTCCAACACTCTTAAGTAAGTTGTATCTTCCCATTGTCATTTTATACTCATATGTTTGTATTTTCCACCCATTTTCAAACAATTTTAGATTCTTCTTATTTATTTAAATAATTCAACTATTAATAATTTAATTCAAACTTAAATGTATTTTTGGTCTTTCAAATTTGTTTGGTTATCCTTAAACTTATAAAAAAAATTATTTAAAATATTATAAAAAGTTCATCTACAAAATATTTTAATTTGTTTAATTATCCCTTTACTAAATTCAAGCCTATGTCATAACCTATTTCCCTTTACTTAATTATCCCTTTAATTATCCGTAATAGTTTCTATAACTGCAACTCTTATTTCACTATAATGCTTACTCAATTATTTTTACTCTAGTTCAAAAATTATATTCTTTAAAATTTAAGAATTATAAAGGAATAAAATCGGAGATGCTCTAACTTAGTTTTTACGAGAAAAGGCCACAAAATGTAATCAAATTTTCTAATTCCCATGATGATGCTATCATGTCAATTCAGCCACTTTCTCAGGCAGTAACATGGTTGATGTGAATCCATGTCAACTTGTCCAGTATTTATACTTATGTAGATAACCAAATGAAGTGACAAAAGTGATACGTGTCGATCAACCTCCTATAATTTTTAACATATGCTTCATTTTTCAGTCCTTACAGCCATTCAAATGTTCAACATTTTGTTTTCCATGAAGTTAACATTAGTCTTCCTTTTTGACATATGATTCCAAAGTCACTGTGTCACTTCAAATCTCATCTATAAGCTTTTCAGTTTTATCCTTTTGGAAACCTTACCCTACATGTTGTAGAACCATAGGTGATTATTATGACATGAGTTCACTTCCATTGAAATTGGCCACGTTTCATAATCCTAGTTGTTCTTTTACATTTAATAAAGCTGAAGCTTACTTCACCATACATTAGAGTTGCAAGAAAAGAATTTCGTCCAATTTTAACTTGACACATTTTTAAGCTCACAACGTGTAGCAGAATATTGGTGCTTAGATTTTCCCCCTCAGATTGCTCTTTTGTCAAGAGTTATGACCATATATGTATATGAAAGGGGGTACAAGAACCATACATTTCTTTTGAATTGTTTTATACTTCACTAGAAGTTCATGATTTTTTTTTCTTTTAATAATACTAAACAAAAAAGAATTTTTTTAGCAAAGATCATTACCCAAATAATAATAATTATTACTTTGTAGTTTTTATAGCCTTATTTTGTGTGAAGTGATTTCCATTTTTTTATCTTCTTAATGGTTTCGAATTATTGTATGGTTTGATCGACCAACTTCAATCAAATTCAATTTCAATTGTGCAATTTTGAGCCTATTAATGGCAAAATTCAATGTATTACTATTGAATCTTATTGAAAAAAATAATGTGTTAGAATAGTGTCAGAGAAATTGAATTCCTAATAGCAAGAAGGCCTTAAGAGAGAGAAAAGTTATTTGGATAAATTTATTTCCTTATTCATTCATTCATTCATTCATTATTCTAGTCATTAATAGGACATCTCTAACGGATTGTTCCTTACCAGCAGAATCAAGGGACACATGTCATCCTCTTGACCATTTGATAACAAGAAAATTCTAGAACCTATTGAAATTGATAAAAGGTGGAAACAAATGTTAATCACTAAAACAACTAGGTTTCTTGATATTTCTCTTGGGCCTTCCTTCATTCGACCCAGTGCTACTGTTTGCTATTTGGCCTCCTTCCTCTTCTTTTGACTTTTGATTACTCTTTAAGTCATTCATCGAGGCTTGGAAAGGTGAAGGTGCATTAGTTAGGCGAAAAGGCATAAATAATGACCATCAAAGGTCCTGAAACCTATTTTTTGGAATATTCTCTTCCACTAATCGAATTTGGTGATACCCAACTCGCAAATCTATTTTGGAAAAGAACTTAGCATCTTTGATTTCTTCAAGTAATTCAACGATTGTGGGAATATGGAACATATCCCTAATGATGATGGCGTTTAGTGCGCGGTAATCGACACAAAAATGCCAAGTTCCGTCTTTCTATTCGACAAGGAGAATAAGGGATGAATAAGTACTAGTACTAGGACGAATTGGTCCTGCATCTAACATTTTATAATAATCTTTGCCATGGACTCTTTTTGGAAGTGGGGGTAGCGATAAGGTTTAAGGTTGATTGGTGTGGAGTTGGGCAAGAGGTATAGAAAATACTTGGGCATAGTGTTGGAGAATTTCCACAAGGTCTGGTTGTGTTGTGTTCAATAATGGGTTATCAATGGTAAGGGAGTCAAAAGGGGGCATGGTAGGGTCTGGGGTGATCATAGTAATAGAACATGTGGTTATGGCTTTGGTGTGCATTATACGTTGAATCTGGTGGAATTTTGCTAGGGTAGGGAGGGAGTTTGAGGAACTATGTAAGGTAATGAGTGTTCCTTGGTGGTTAAATTGCATTAATGGGATTGTGTAGTATGCAACGAAAGGACCTAACGTTTGCAACCACTGGACTTTGAGGACAACATTTGCTCCTTGTATGGGGAGAAGGTAGAAGGGGATAGTGAGGTTGTTGTTGGGTAGGGTTATTGGAACGTCTGGGCATAGGCCAGAGCAATGAAGTTATGCGCGGTAACCCACCATAATAGAGAAGGAGGTAATTGGGGTTATGGGTAAGCGGGGTTGAAGAATGTTGTGTGAGATTCCAAAGCCTATTAAAATAGAGATTGTGTGGCCTTTATTGGATGCCTGAAAACGAAGGGTTTTTGGTGATGGTTGGTCGGTGATGGCATAAAGGGAGAAAATGAAATTTTCTGATGAGGCGTTTGAAGTTTGTTCTCCTATTGGAAGGTTGGTATTGGGTGTTTCGATTATTGTATTGGTATCAATGGGATCTATGATCATAAGTTCATCTGGGTGTTGTTGGTTGATAGTGGGACTTTGTTCTTCTTCATCTGTCAAGAAGAATAAGCTGAGGTGGTTTGCAATGACGACTAGGGAGAAACCGTTCGTCGCATTTAAAGCATAAGTCGTTGGCTTGACAGTTTTGTAACTTGGTGGGAGATAAACGACGAATTTAGATAACTGTTTTTGCTTAAGGTGGAGGGGGTAAAGCTAAACACTATGAGGGATTGTGAATGAGGTAGTTATTTGGATTTGGGATAATGTTGGTAGGGTTTGGAAGCTACGTTTTTTGATTCGATGAGTTTTGCGAATCCGATAGCTTGTGATATAGATGATAGCCATATCATGTTGTATTTCAGATTTCAATCCAGAAATAAAACATCAAGAACAATTGTGTGTGGAAGGGTGGTGACGCGATTGCAAAGGCATTCAAAGTCTTTTTGATAATCATGGACATATCATGTTTGTTTAAGCTTAAAAAGGGCTTGTTGGTGATTTTCAAAGGATGACGACCCAAAACGAAGCTCTAGGTCGCGAGTGAAATGCTCTTAGGTGGATAGAAGGTGGCTGTTGTGTAGCCACTAGAACCAGTCCAAGGCATCTCCATTCATGTAGCTAGCAATATATGACAGGTGAAGGTTGGGGTTTATGGAGTAATGGGTAAAAAATTGGTCAGCTTGGAAGAGCCAATCCAAGGGGTTTGATCCATCAAAAGGGGGAAGGTTAAGCTTTGGAGGTTTCATGGTGTTGGTGTTGTTGTTGGTTACGTTGGGGTAGGTGTGGGGGATGGGGTTGATTGAACATGTGTGTTTTGCTATGTGATTTGCAGATCCTGAATTTGGTTTTGTAATGTTTGAATGGAGAGAAGATGACTTTCATGACCTTGGTCTTGATTGGCATGGAATTCGATAAAGGTTGTGGTCAATGATGTCATGGCATCTTGGATTTGTTGTAGGTCATACTATGGTCTAGGGTGTTTGGGTGTAATCGATGAGGCATGGTCAAAAGACGAGAGCACCAATGTTAGAATAGTGTCAGAGAAATTGAATTCCTAATACTAGAAAAACCATAAGAGAGAGGAGTTATTTGGATAAATTTCTTTATGCTCATTCATGATTATTCTAGTCATTAATAGGACATCTCTAACGGATTATTCCTTACTATCAGGATCAAGGGACACATGTCATCATCTTGACCATTAGATTACATGAAAATTCTAGAACCTATTGAAATTGATAAAAGGTGGAAACATCTGTTAATCACTGAAACGGCTAGGTTTCTTGATATTTCTCTTAAGCCTTCCTTCATTCGGCCCAGTGTTGCTGTTTGCTATTTGGCCTCCTTCCTCTTCTTTTGACTTTTGGTTACTATTTATATCATAATGATTATATGAAATTCTAATAGTTGGCAACACAACAAAGTTTCATCGACACACAAGGTGTACCGTCAATAAAACATCAAGAAAGTGAAAAGAGAAAGATGTCAATAGTAATCAATAAACATTAGTCTATATTAGACATTGACCCTAGTGAAGGAAAATGAGGTTGATGGCTAGGCCGATAATAGTAATAATAAAGATCCCTTTCAAAAAAAAATGTAATACTAAAGATTGTTTGTCGAACTCTAACTAAGCATCAATAATCAAAATTAGCAAAACGACTGCCACAAACATGGGCAGTTACAATTTAGTTTTTCTCTTTAAATAGAAGTCTACTCTTTAAAGATTCTGATTGTGCAAGATAAAACGAACAGATCATGATAATAGTTTAGATTTGAAGATTTTTGACTTGATGTGGTGGAAAAGATGGAAAAGAGTTTTTAGGCAGATTCCTCAGACATGGAATTCAACTTTGACATGCTTGCAACTCTTCCAAATCCCTCATGCCATGCTTGAAATTCTCATCCCCATTTTCACCATACCCATCAACCAAGTGCTGATTCTGAACCCCATAACCATGCATACGACCCATTTGATGAGTCTTGAATTGAAGCTATGATTACCATTTGGAACACTGTCTTCTTGTTGTTGTGATCACACAATTGTTGTTCAAATTCTCATTGCAAGAATAGACTTTGATTCCAACATTCTCAGCTACCACAGCCATAATCAGTTCTCAACAAAGGAAAGTTTTAAACTTTTAATTTATTTTCCAGCTTTCACAATTTTTTTTAGTGAATCAGTATCACGGGAGTATATAATTCATAATGAGTAAAAGAATACGGGAGAAAGGAACCGTCGGAGAGGAAGAGTTAGGTATCACTACCTGTGTTTTGTGTTTTGAGTGAAAAATTAGATCTCAGCCATTAATACAATCCGACGATTGAGATTAACTTGACAGCGTGACTGCAGGATTTAATTGACTGCAGTGAATCATGGTCCCTACCTTTTTAGGGAAGAAAATAAACTTCTCTGCTAGGGTTTGCATGAATCACAAGGGCTTCATTCCTTTCATAGTCCAGGCTTTTCTTACACCCGACTAGGTGACTTTGCAATCCCCGTTATAAAACATTGATGGCTTAAATGTGTTTTGGTGCCTGCACTTTCACCGAATTTTGATATTGGTCCTTGCGCTTTTTTTTGTTTGGCATTGGTCCCTGCAGTTTGTAAAACTTTTGGTTTTAGTCCTTCTGTTAAGTCTCAGTTAAAAAAAAAACCAAAACTAACGGTGTGCCACATGGACCAATCATAACACTCCACGTGGCACACTAAAAGACAAAAATTTATAATTAATTTATATTCCATTTAGCATATTGTTCTTTGTGAATGAAGAGATTAGAAACTCGTCAATTAGCATATATATTGTATATCCCAAATATTCCGAGGAGCTAACAACGAACCATAGGAAAACCTTTTTTCATTCCAAAGAGAAATATCATTTCCATCTCCAATCTCCATCTACTACCAACACTAAGGATAAACTTTGAATTACAAACTCTAGTCCAAACAAAACTAGGCTTATTTATCTCATTTTCATTTTTTATGTCATTATGATGATATCTTTGTTTCTCATATTTATATATTTGATGAGATATAATTACTTACATTCAGAGTTTGTTCCTCTGGCTCCACCAAATTAATCATTTATAAATTTAAAAAGTTTTAGTCTAATGTGCTCTCCTTTTCTTTTTCTTTTATTCCTCTAGTTCAACCATTTTAAAAGTTTATCTCACTTTTCCTAATACATTTTTGTTTATGATAATTCTATGAGTATTACTTTTCCCACCCTATGCCTTTCCTCGCGCGTCCTATTTTTTTTTTCCAATTTTACCTCTGGTCCGGATTTAGTTTTCCGAACTGCATTGATAGGGATTTCAAGATTTATTCGGAATTTAAACTATGGAATGCTCTTTTTTCAGAATGTTTTTCATTTTAAGCTTTCAAATTCGTAAAATTAATGCAAATAGAAATATAAAACAAAAATAAAAAGACAAAAAGATAAAAATAACTCATTTTATTGATAAAGAAATAATACATTACAATAATGTTGAAGTTTTTTGAGCTTATTACATAAGAACCTAAAACTATTTCTAATCTTATCTTATTACATAAGCTATACCAGTGGCTTCAGCCACTGGTGGAGAGGAAGATGGCGGGGAAGAAGAAACCAATGCTGCCTGATAGCACATACCTGTAGCTTTGGTGTTGGAAGGGAAACAGAGGGGGCACAGGGGCCTCCAAGGAGCAAGAGACCATGATGGTCAAACTTACGCCCAGTCAGACCAACCTCACACTCAGACTGATCCTTTCCCTATTGACCGATCATATGAACCCTGATGAATTTCCAAAGAGGCCTCTTTCTATGAAAGGCCAACGATGGAAACGCATCGTTGTAGAAGGAATAGGAGAAGATGAGAAAGAATAGGGTGTGAGAAATTGTGAGGAAATGAAGCATATTTATAGGGGAGGGAGGGACCAAAAACGGTGGGAAAGGCATCAATGCAGTCAAAAAACATGTAACCACCGTCCAAAAACGTTTGAAAAACGTTTTCTTTGTGGTGCAGACACTGACCAAATTCTTCTGGTGTGTTCCGGATAACACATGGATTCCGGATTACGTATTCCAGAAAAATACGATTATGGGGTGTACCAAAGGGAAACTTGGGACTTTATTATGGTGAGGGTTAGTTCGGAATTTATAATCCGGGTTGCTTGAGCATTGGATTCTTTTGTGTGTCCCACATTGCACCGATAATTTTTGTGGTCCACAATGCCCAGATACCTCTATAAATAAGGGTCCTTGTTTTCATTACAAGTAAACTACACCAGAAAAAATCATGGAATTCCCTGGCTTTGATCCGAACAACAAGCTTACGGCAGTCTACTACAACGATGGAACACCACCCCATCTGTTTAGGATTCACAACGATGTCACCCTCTCCGGGCTGAAGGATGAGTTGGATCAAATCAACCGTCAACTCAACCACAGAGACACGAGGAGGGTGGTCGATGTTGAATATTGATGTCCATTGTCCGACTCAGCCGGATCTCTTCGCTTCAACCAGATGAAACTCACGAACGACGATAAAGTGAGAACCATGTTCTTTGTCTTCGGTCAGCATAGTACTAGAGGCCTGATCGAGTTGGACGCTTCGTTGGTTAGATCTGCTGAACAAATTCAAAAAAGTTTGATCTGGCCCAAGAACTACGAAGAGACCAGGGCGCTCCTGGAACCACCAGGCGAAGAAATTAGTTTAGATGATCTGTGATAATGTGCTATGATTTATTTAATTGCGTGTTTTATATTGTTTTAATTGTGTGTTAGTTATGTGTTGTTGAATTAAGTTGTTGCATTATGTTTTGAATAATATATATTATTTAAACTTTCATTATGTTTTAATTTACGTCAAAGATGTTCATTTATTCGATAAAATAATTGAAAATATGATGTCCGGATTATGAAATCTGGATACACACAGGGCGTAAGTGTATTCCGGATTTCGAAATCTGGAAAGCTTCAGCTTAAGATCCTTTTGTATGGACCACATTGCACCAAGAGTTTATGTGGTCCACCACATCAAGGACCTCTATAAATACACCCTCTCCGGTTTTCAGCTTCAATACCAGCAAAACACAGAAACACACCAAAGAAAACCATGCAAATTTTTGTCACTAAGCGGAGGATCTTTCTCACGCGGTCGCAAATAGATAGCTCTCTATTTCACCGTGTCCGCGTGATGAAGATCCTGCGCATGCTGACAAAAATATATAGATACATTTATGGTTACTCTATATTTGAATATCAAGAGGTTTCTATGAGCTAGATCTTGCTGCCTGCCAGATGAATATGTCATTTGGCAAAGCAACAAGATCTAGCTCACAGAAATCCTCTTGAAACACCTTGCCTTTTTTCACTATGTACCTTTGTTCTATTTTTTTTCAAGTCATCCGCCAAGAAAACGCTCCAAATAAAAGGGCCTGATGAAGTTCGGACTTTAAAATCCGGAAAAACATCATGCTATCCGGATTATACAATCCGGAACACCTCAGTAACATTTTGGACGGTGACGTTTCACCAAAGGTTTGGCCGATTAGTGGAGTTTTAATGCGTTTTTTGGACGGTTTTGAAAGTGGAACACGTTTTATTTGACTGTAATTAAGACCTATGACTTATTTAAGGCTATAAAAAGGCTTGGATCTTCAACATTTTCCTTCATTCTTCTTCACCTCCTTTCTTACATTTTCTTCAACTTTTTTTACTTTTTTAGGTAGGCTTTAGAAGTGTTTGTGATGTCATGGTCATTGTTGACCGCTCATACGACCCCTGCAATTGCATTGCAGCTTATGCGGGGGTCAGATAACAATCAACAAAGTAATACTCTAATTCTATATGGAGATATTTGTATGGGAATTACTTTTCCCACCCTATGGCCTTCTCCCGCGCCCTTTAAATTTTCCAAAAATGCCCCTGTGCAATCCGGATTTTAAAATCCGGATTCATGTTTGCTATTTCAGATTTTATAATCCGGACAATTCTTATGTACAATCAGCCATCCGTCTCTCTCACATTTCAGCAGTTTTGAGTTTTGCTTTCAAAAACAACAAAAAAACTAAGTAAAAAATGCTAAAAACCTGTCAAATAAATCATAAAAATAGCACCAAAAATTTTTAAAAATCAAATAAATCTACTGCAAATTTTTTCGGATTTTTCTGAGAATATGAAAAATTAAAAAAAATTAAAAATGAGACTAAACGATGGAATTTTGAATTTTGACGCGCGGAGTCCCATAAGAAGTCAATTCTATGAGAGTCATGGTCCTTGAATTGTTTCTGATTTTCTGGGGAAGTTTCGGAGCAATCCGATCAAGTAGCCCGAAAACCCGATTTTTGACTTAGAACAGGTAACAATGGCCCAAAACAGAAGGATGAGAGTTAGGAAGATTAATATTGTCCCTAAAATGACTATCCATGTTACAAACATGTTTAGAATTTGTGCTGATACAGTTCAGATTTTATAATCTGAACTGTTTTACCTTGAAAAAGGGTGTTTAGGGGTCTCTGAATTATGTAATCTGCAAATATCATGTAACGCGCCCTATTTTTTGAAGTTTCCGGATTACAAAATTCAGAAAAATCCGTTAGTCAATTTTTCACCCTTTACCAAAAGAAAACAACAGTCCGGATTATAAAATCCGGAAACTCAAGGACATTTTTGGAAAAAATAGGGCGCGCGAGGAAACCCGTAGGGTGGGAAAAGTAATTCCCTATTTGTATTGGCCACTAAGCAGTCGGGAAGCCCAATGTTATAGCCCAAGCCAATTATTTAATTGCTATTACTTTTTTCACCCTATTAGTTTCTCACGTGCCCTATTTTCTTTCCTAATTTACCCTTTGTTCGAAAAATATAATTTGGACTACATTTTGGCATATATAATACGAACCATGTATAGTTGCTCATACTTATCCAAAGCCTGTAAATATACAGTTCAGATTGTATTAACCAAAACTTTGCAAAATCGTTCGGCAAATAAAAGTCGAAACGTGTCAAACCCCACCAAAGACCACCTTTAGTAGCAAATTTTAATGTTAAAATTGACACAGTTTGGATTATATTTTCCCAACATTTATGAAATAGTAAGATTATATCACCTGAAAACCTTTTTCTTTTTTGCAAATTGGCGTATCGATATTAATGAGAGCATATGAAACACAAACACAAATTATCCATACAAAGGTTAATAATGCATGCATAGAAAACACAGACTAATAATGTTACAAATATTCAAAGGTTACAACCCACAAGCAATCAAACACAAATTAAAAAATATAAGTTATCTAGAGGTTACAACATAATAATAAAAACTACTGATCAAGCGCTAGCACCTCAACCACACCTTCGGCGACAGACAATCCATCCTTGAGCCTCCTGCATAATCGCCTGCAAACTCATCAAAGTCTGACTTCTCTCCTCCAACTCACCATTTCCAATGATAGTAAGGGCATGGTCTCTAACTTGTGCCACGCGTGACTTGAAGTCTAGACACTTTTTGTTGACGTAGAATGTATGGATGTGAGATGGAAAAATACCACATTCTATATCCAACTACTGCCTCAAGACCAGTCAAAGCAGGCAGACCCAAATCCTGCTAAGTCAGTACATAATCATCATACTGCAAGTAGCACTGGTTGATCATCTTATTTGTCATCTGAGGATTTGCACTTGCATGTGAATGCATGGGGATGGTTTGTAGGTAACCAAACTGGTGCAACACCCTCTCTGTAGATATTAGACTCTACAAGGTTTGTACCTGAGCCATACACATAGTTAAGCTCTTTGTATAGGGGAGCAAGGGAAACCATTCCCCATGAGTAATCGAAAACCAGATCCAGGTTCTGGAAGTACTTCAGGTAATTCACATCCACATAGTTAGCGCTATTGTTAGTGAAAATCATGGAACCCACCAAGTACAGTAGATAGGTGCAGATAGCCAAACCCGCTTCTCATGCATCACTTCCTCATCACCCTCTTCATGAGCGTTAGCTGCCTCCTATATATGCTTCTTAAAATCATCCCTAAACCAGTAAAACCGTGCATGAGCACCCTTTGTTTTTGTCACCTGTTTCGGTTCCATCTCTCACCAAAAGCAGACGACATGCCACGGTCAAGGATGGAATAACTAACATATTGTAGCCACTAAAGTCTAGTGCCTCGAATGTGATCTTTGAATCATCGATGTTGCAGTGTAGCAATATCTGGTTCTTGTCGTTGTTTATGCACTTTAAGTTGATATACCGTTGCATAAATTAAAAAACAAAAAATTATTATTGTACAAATCAAAGTCTACCCCATTTAATTCAATTCAATTTAATCATGTGGAGTTGCACATAACATAACCTATCCATACAAAACATAGCCTGCCCAATTTAATTCAATAAAAATAAAACACAAAAAAGTTAAAGTTGTAGAATCTTAATATTCCCTCAGACACGTGATAAGCCACACGAAGATGGTACGGGGCGAGCACTGACACGTCACGCGGGTCGCCAGGATACTCCTTTCATGCGGCTGCTTATCGTTATCATCCACGTTCACCACGTCCACGTCCTCCTCCTTCCCCTAAGGCTCAAGCACATACTGAGGCTGAGGCTCATGCTCATGTTGCGGCTCAGGATTAGCACGACGACTCCTCCCCCCTGCCCTTACGCACCCTCCTTTCCACTACATTTCTCTCCATCCGTTCTTGACTTGCAGATGCAGTATAAGAAGATTTGCTGTTCCTAATGCAGTCTAAGTGGTCCATACTTGAATCATGCAACATCACACATACATACAATTAATAAAAATTAGCAAATTAAACGAAAAACAGGATATATTGTAACCGTTCAGATTATATTTTCCGAACTAAGAGCAATTTGGTTTAGAAAATATAATTCGTACATGTTCAAACACAAACACAGTGGAAAAAAAACAGACCAAACATAGAGAAATTGGGGGAATGAGATCTTATCTTTGGTTTTTTGTTTGAAAATGCTTGTAATATGACATTTTTTAGCAAAATACTGGCAAGAACCACACAATGTTAGTTTTTCAAATTTTTGGGAGTGAGAGAGAGGAGTTTTTAGGGAATAATTAGAAATTGTTTAAGTGGTGGGAGTTTCTCAGGTCGACTTATATATAGGACATATTCGGAAAATACAATCTTAACTGTTGGTTAGGCAAATACAATCCGAGCAAAGGGTAAGTTTGAAAAAAAAAGGCGCTTGAGAAACACATAGGGTGAAAAAAGTAGTAGCCTTATTTATTTGGATTGGGTAAAAAAATCCCATTGTTTTTGGGCTTTCTTTTTATAGTCCAACACAAGCAAAAGTGTGGGCTAATGAGGCCATTCCATTGAGGGGAACCCATATCAACAACAATGAGAAATGTTAAGAACACTCTCTATCTAGCACCCTCTCTAACACTTGCTCTCTCATTGAGTGAAACACATGTGGGTCTCACCATTTTATGTGGGATTTATTTTTAAAGTATAGTACTCACATGAATTTCATCCAATAAAAAAGTGTGTTACAATAAGTGTTAAAAAAAAAATAGTGTTCATAGCACTACTTGCAATGAGAAACGGCTGAAACCCTATTAATGGATTTCTAGTTCATATAAAAGTGTGTAAAAGTGATATGAACAATAAATATACCTTAAATTTGTATTTTCATTTTTTTATATATATTTGCGACCAAAAAACTCTTTAACTTTATTCTTATTTATAGGACCAAAGGAACGGTAATGTTAGAAGCACATACTTTTTTTTTTAGATAAAATTGATAATAAAATTTTGGATAAAGTTTTACAATATTATCAATGATTATAAAATTGAATATCATTAACAATAGCATACTTGACATTATTACTACAATTTCTTTCAACGAAAATTTATAAAAGAATAAAAATTTAAATCACGGAAGACGGAAAGACTTATAACATTTTTTTTTTGAAGAGGCTAAAATGAAATATATTACCACATCAAAAGGTCCCCCTAGCACAAGGTGTACCAGGGTGTAAAACACCAAGTCATAACAATATTTACATTCACAAAACAGGGAAAAAAGCAGAATAAAGCTTTAGCCTACGCCTAAAATGGTGAATGGACTAAGCCACCACGCATGATAGTTGAAGGGAAGAGAAGGGTATTTCTCCTTCAACCACATGAATGCGAGTGACTTAATTTTGTCTACAACATTAGAAATTGAGCTCTGCTTGCCGTTAAATAACCTGTTATTTCTTTCTTTCCAAATTTCCCACGTGGTTGCAAACCAGATAGCATGTAAAATTGCACCACGGGCCTTCACGTTACCACCATCTAAGAAAAACTAATTAAAATGGTTGACCACACCAAGAGGAATGGTTGTTGAGACGCCGAGCCACCTGAATAATAAATACCAAACCGCGCCAAACATAGGACAGTGTAAAAACAAATGAGTGCTAGTTTCGACTGTGTTACAACCAGCTATACACAACCGAGAATCAAAAGGAATCACACCACGACGGAGGAGATTATCCTTCGTTGGTAGCCTATCACGAAACAGCCGCCACGCAAACAGGACGACCTTGAGAAGAACATGTTTATGCCAAAGAGATGGCATCGACACCGTACCAGCTCCAGACGGATGCGAAGCTTGCACTTTATAAGCACTACAGACAGAAAAAACATGAGATGTTTCCAACTTCCAATGTCAAGTATCTATTTTATCAACCTGTAAAGACACACTTTGAAGTAAAAGGATTAGATCCCTCACCCCCTCCTCTTGCCACGCAAAAGGCCTCCTCCTCCACGACCAGGCCTGACCCTCCACCCCCCACCCCAACTGACACATATCAAACACTAACAAGTCATGAAACAACGATAAATCAAATAATCTAGGAAACCTATCACGAAGGGAGACTTCAGCCAACCACATATCCGACCAAAAAAGAATTTCATTCCCGTTTCCTATCACACGACTAACGCTCTGACTAAACCACTCCTCCCTACAAAGAGCATGAACAACACGCCACCACAGAGATGCCTCGCGGCCACACCTCAATCTACCCTCCTCCGTACCATACCTAGCTGACAACACCCTAAACCACAAGCTCTCCCTCTCCATCAACATCCGCCAACCCCACTTACCCAATAAAGCGTTATTGAACTCTCTAATTCTCCTAACCCCCAAACCACCAATCTCCTTACTCCTGCAAACAGTTTTCCAATCAACCCAAGATATTTTCAAGTGGTCCTCACTCCCCCCCCAAAAAAAAAACAATTAAAAATAGATTCAATAGAGGAGATTATACCTGATGGAGCCTTGAAAAAAGAAAGAGCATAAACAGGCAGAGATGACAGGACATATTTCAGTAAAACCAGGCGATCGCCGAAGGATAAATGTTTAGAGTTCCAGCTTGACAGTCTAGATTTAAGTCGATTAAGTAGTGGTTCCCAAAAAGCCAAACGCCTCGCGTTACCCCCAATAGGTAACCCCAAATACACAAAAGGAATAGAGCCCACCTTACAACTCAACACCATAGCCGCTTCTGATAACCAAGAAGTATTGACATTAACCCCCACCAACTGACTCTTAGAGAAATTTACCCTCAGACCAGACAGGTTTTCAAAAAGCACTAGAACCGCCCGCATAGCACGAACATTAGCCCAAGATTTCTTTCCCAAGATCAAAGTATCGTCTGCGAACTAAAGATGTGAAACAGTCACAGGGTCACTACTACCCACCGTGTAGCCGCTAAATAAATTGTTTTCAGACAAAGCCTTCATCAAAACATTAAAGCCCTCTGCAGCCAAAAGAAACAAGAAAGGAGAAAGAGGATCACCCTGCCTCAACCCCCTTCCCAGAGGGAACTCGTCCGTCGGAGAGCCGTTAACCAAAACAGAAGCCGTAGCTGACCCGACACATTCTTTAATCCACTTCCTCCAAAGAGTCGGAAAACCCATTTTTAGCATCACCTCTTGTAAATAACCCCAATCAATTGAGTCATAAGCCTTCTCAAAATCCACTTTGAACAGTAACAACTCCTTCTTACACCGTCGAGCTTCGTCCACAATTTCATTTGCCACCAAAATACCA
>Ga0228711_1002109_pt1 | contig 30264 bp, 10 predicted proteins | sample MedpolnodulmetaG_2_FD_177996 | JGI IMG/M metagenome (GOLD analysis project Ga0228711, IMG submission 177996) | Root nodule microbial communities from Medicago polymorpha collected in Santa Monica, California, United States - brown nodules | ecosystem: Host-associated > Plants > Roots > Nodule... | reverse complement strand
TTTCAAATTATATCGTCATTGTCTTTATTGTCTCTCTCATGAATCACCTTTAAGACGCAAGACCGACAAGTTTCTATCACTTCCTATATAAATAGGAAAACTAGGTTGGTAACCGACTTGTAGATTATTCCCTCTATTTACTTACATGTACACATTTGTTGACTTATGTTAACCTCTTGTTAGTGTTTATTTTAATCGTTGTGTGTTTGTAGTTTGGCCTAAGGGCATCTCCTCTACCAAACATGGTTTTTTATTGTTTAAATTCAAGACAAGAATGAGTTAATATTAAAAAATAAGATGCTCACAAAAAATGGATTTGAGAATAATTAATACTACATTGATTCTTAATATAATACCTCTTGCAAAAAGATTGTTTCTTTTTGTAGAACTCTTTCCAAGTTTTCAAATGTATTGATTATTAGTTCTTATCATGTTCAAGCTCGTATTTGAAAGAAAAAGAAAGGTTGGAAGGATAAATTCTTATATCTTCAGCAGGTCGCGAGGTGCTCATTAAATCCATTGCGCAATCCATTCTTACAAACACATATCATGGATTGTTTCCTCTTATCCATATGATTATTTGATTATATTGAAGCAATGATAAAACAATTTTGACGTGGTTAGTTACAATAAAGGAGAGAAGAAAGAATTACGCTAGCTCAACCGAAAAGTAGATGAGGAATGCGGTTTAGAAATATCGAAGCCTTTCACACGGCGTTGCTGGCCATACACGGGTGGCTCATTTTATCTAAACTCGATTCTTTGCTCTCTAGATGCCTGAAATCACATTATTTACCTCGCAGATATGTTCTTAAAGCTCGACTAGGATACTTACCTATGTACACTTGGAGAAGTGCTCATCAAGCATTGTCTGTCGATTCTCTGTATAATGGTGCATATTATAAACATTTGAGAGGCTAATTCGTTGCCTTTGCGAAATGGTTACAAGGGTTGGACCCCAAAATCACAAAGCTATGATCTTTCTCAGGTGCCTCAACTCCTCCTGCATCATATAGTACTTTGAACACTAAGTGGATAAATGACATTTCTCTGCTATTTAAAGCCATATAGATTCTTTTGTTACACCTCTTGAATTTGAAGCAGATGGATAAATTGATTTGAGGTCCTCGTAAGAATTGGCTCAAGGTACTCATCAACAAGTAGAATCAGACGTGTGATCTAAACTATGGAAGCTTCAAATCATTCCCAAACATGTAACTTGGCACGACAAATCTTGCAAGACAGCCTCTACCTACCTAATCGACCACATGGACACTGCCAAAGTGTATGCAACGAACAACAACAAATATGCATAACAAAACCGAGGGAAAGAAACTTTAACAAACCTCTAAATCCATCACTTATATAACATTATTATTTTTTTGAAAAATATTGCATATGTTTGACACTTGGAAATGTACTTTAGCAAATCTCCAAACTTTAAAAGTATGAAACATAATTCTTAGTTGAAAATGAAAAACAACAACGAATATTGTTTGAACTAAGACTGAACATTCAATTTGATTTTTCATAATTTTCTCGCGGCAAAATTTAACAAAGACTAATTTGTCATAAATTTGAAAATGTCAAGAGCTATTTTGGTATTAAATTTTTATCGCCAGAAAATTGTCGGAGATTAAATTGGATCTTCACTCTTAAAATTATTAGGGGCAGAACATGCAAAGAATAAAGACACAATTATGATGTTGAGACAACAAAGGCAAAATGTTTAACAACAAATATACATAACATAATGTGTATAAAAAAGAGGAAAAAAGTTATAATTAATTAGTCTTGAAAGAATTTGTCTTGAAAGAATTGATGAAATTAAATAAGAAGAAAGAACATTTGAGGGAGAAAGAAAAAAATAAATAAATGAGGTTTGAAGACCGGGGGGTGGGGTGCTGAAAAGTGGGAGCGAATTTTCTGGAGCAGTTAAAAAAGAAAAGAATGTGCATGTTTTCAAATCAATTTAAAAATATGATTTTAATTGAAAATTACCAATGTGAGCGAATTAAATTACCAATGTGACCTAAAATGCGAATTTGTAAATAATCTAGTCTAGTATATAAAGGACACATCCAAAGGTTATTTCATTATTAAATGTGAAGTTACACCTGAGACAAAATCCCTCACTCTGATCAAGGTTTCAGATGCTAACCCACATTACATACTATGGAAAGGAAGAACAATGATAAGAATCACTCATTTTTGGAACCCCAGGTGTGAAATTCTTGTTTTTTTTTTGTTACTCTTTCTATGAATGTGTTCAATCTTCTATTTCTTAAAAATCTCTATAGCTTCTTAAAATTCTCTAGCTTCTTATTTCTATTAATGTGTTCACTTTCTCCTTCGTTTTAACTTGGTAATGACAAGATTTGAGACATTTGAATTTGAAGTGGACCATTGTTACTGAAAAGAGATGAAATGCTAATCAAGAATGATGTATTTATTAAAATAACTTTAACATTTCTATTATCTCTAAGAAATTGAGACAATTGTACACTTAAAAGTAAATTATCTCTTTGTTAACTAAAATTAATACAAATTTATAAAAAAAATAAACCAATAAAAAAATTCGCATAAGTATAACTTCTAAAGTTGTACTTGCGGTGAGACTTTGCCGGCCTTGTATCAAACCAAGGCTTGAAAGTTGTAATTTGTCTCCTATATTTTAAACGCCTAACCTCTAGCTACGGAGTTGGTTTTCGAGGTTGTGGGGAGTTGGAGGATAATGGGGAGTTGGAGTGTAGTAGGCGACCCGGGTTGAATCAGCTGTTGTGTCAAACTAGCTTGTATAGGGCGGTACCTCCGACCCAATATTATTATATCGGTCCAAAAGTTATATTCTTCGCTTCTTCTTTTTTCTTCCATATTCTCCTTCCCCTTGTTCAATGCTATTGGGGTTTATGTATGGTGGTTTTCGGCTAACATATTTCCTTGACTCATTGACCCGTTTTCATTTTATTAACATGAATATGATGATTAACAGAACAAGCAAGACAAAGCTGAGCCATATATGGCTCTTGACAGCATCAGTAGTAGTAATTCTTCGCATGACAATGTGCCTAACTCAATTCCTCAACAACCATCAATGTTTCACTGGCCTTATTTTCTTCTGAGTGTCTCTCAAGCACCATGGCAGCAGCAGTTACCACATCCTCAACAAGGGATTTCGGCCACCTGAACTATTTGGAGCAAACATTCGTCCAATTTTTCAGATATTCAATAGTGTGGTGATGGCTGGCAATCATTTGAAGCTACTTCCTCAACAACACATAACTTAGTTCCTAATATGTGCTACCATGCTGGATACACATTTCCTGGATTTCCAGGTTTGTATGCAACTTTTTCTCTTCATAAGACTTGTACTTACCAGGATTTAAGGCGTGGTGTCCGACAATTTTTTTTTTTTAACATCATGTTATTAAAAGCTATAGGGAACAAGAAGAACGGCAAAGCTAGAGAATAGAACTACAATGGGCACATAAACATGCGGCAACCCAAAAAGAAACCAAAACGAAAGCAATAAAAACTATCTTAAAAGACAATCTTTTGGGTTCCAACACCACTTGTAAAAGAGACGAGATGTGATATTTTGGGTTCCATTGCCGAGATGTAAATTTGATGTCATCCACGGTGGATTCACCCCCTTGTTCGTATCATTGAAGATTCTCTCATTTCTAATCTTCCACAACACCCATATAGACGGATGCCAAATTAACCAATAACCCTTACGCAACTTCTTATTTCGCAGCTCCGCACTCCAACATTCAAAATGTACGAACAAATTATGAGGAATTAAGAAGTTAAAATTGAGCCACCAGAACACCTTTTCCCACACCTTCATCACGACATCACAATGCAATGAGCGGAACTTTCCTCACCCCTACCACAAAAATTGCAATTCAAGGAAGCACCCTGCAATAAAACATTTCTCCTTGCTAAGTTAACCTCGGTGGGAATACGATCTAGAAGAAGTGTCCGACATTGATCTGATAATATTCATTATTTGAACATATTGATCTATACTAATTAATGGAGTATATCATTATGTATAAACTCTTAAAACACTTTTTCAGCATCAGTTTCTTCAGCTGAGTTAAATCAACTTTATCCCTATCTTCCAAAAACATAGGAGATATAAATTGAAGAAAGACATGTGGCTGTCTCTAAAGGCAGAAAATTACAACTCTAAAATTAGAGATTATCTTAAATTTGCTTAACATGAAATTTGGTTGTCCAATCATACTTTTGTTTTTGATTTCCTTTTTACCTTTCTTCATGTTGTATTCTATTTTTTCATCAATACATGTTCTTTTTTGTGCTTTAAAAAAGATGTAAAATTTGAGACAATGCTTACAGCTCCTTGGGATCCATCTTCTTATCTGGCTCAGATGCACCAATTACAACAATTTCAGGAAGCTCAGGTTAATACACCTTACCATGCCTCGCAATCAAATTATGCTCATCATTATGGTTTCTAGTGAAATTATGATTAGAATTATCAACAAGTTTATTAATTCTTGCAGTCAACAGAGAATGCTAAGCTCTTGAGTATGGTAAGTAAGTTGCAAACTAAAGTTTTTGATTACAATGCTAAGTTAACTAAGCTCGAAGAAGAGGTTTCATCACTCAAAGATAAAATGAAAAACTCTACCAATGAATTTGTGAGGACTATTCCAGTAGGAACAAGATAACCAGGAAAGAGAGGGAGGCCTGAGCCATCACTCAAAGATAAAGTGAAAAAATCAACCAATGAAACTGTGAGGACTTTTCCGGTAGGAACAAGACAACAGGGAAAGAGAAGTAAGTTCCGTTAGAAGCAAGACAACCAGGAAAGAGTGGGGGGTTATGGGAAGCATTTCAAGAGGCTGACGCATTTGAAGAGGTTGAACACCTTCGTGGAAGAAAACCTGCACATAGTAAGTTTCAGTTTGACACTGTATCACCTATTTTTTTAAAATTTATTGTTCAAAATGTAGAAAATAGAGAAATATCATTTCATTCTAAAGGCATGTGTTAGATGCATCTCATAAAAAATTCTTCCATAATAATAGTTTAATCAACTAGAAAGAAACATAGGTATTATTATTTGGTTTGGTAACTGCTCATCTTCCACGCTCACGCTCTCAAAGATATTTTCTCTGCCCGTCATCTTCTACACACTCCCATCGCTTTGTACGAGTCATTAGGTCTTTTAATTGTTGCACCTTATTCTTCTGTTAAAAGAAGCCGTTGCCACCACCCATGACCAATATTGTTTTTGCTTGGAGGCCTTTGAGGTAACTATTTTTCTAACTATGCATGTTTGTACAAATACTCATAAAATGTGTTATACTAAAATCTCTTATCGCTCTGATTTACTGTCATTCTGTTTACATAAGTATATTTTAATTTTCGACCCAAGTCTTTCGTTTCTGTCATTTTTGCAGGAAACTTTATTTTGAAGTCTGGTGTTTGGACTTTTGTAAAGCCATGAAATTGAGCTAGCTGTGTTAAGTAATGCTGGCATGATCATTAGAGCAGCATTTTTTTGTGACAAATATTTGAGCATATGATCTTTTTTTATACCAACTTGTTTGGATATTGTTATTTGTCTAATTTGAATCTTTTTGGATATGAAGATGTCTCTTGGATGATCAATGTTGTTTAGTACAATTGTTTTCGACATAATCTTTGCTTCATAGATATTTTGACAACAAGCATACTTGTTTGATTAAGACTGTGGTTAGAAATAAAAGAACTAATCAAAGATCAATTTGATGTAATCATTACTCCATCAAACTGTATTGTCATTGGAATATTCTTCCCCAAAAGATTCAGCTTTGGAGTTAGAAGAAGTGAAGAACTAATATGGGGTTAAAAAATAAATCTGCAATCCAAACAATGGCTCAAAAATCAAAACTACATTGTCAAAATAAAGACGACTACTTTTTTATTTTGCCTAATGTACACATTCTTATAGAAAGTTAGAAACTCTAGATGCTTTAGTACATTCATTGATATAGAAACTCTTGATGCTTATGCACAATAGCCATGTCACGTCTCTAATGCATCAAAGTCAAATCTTCCTGTTGTCTTGATCTTGCACTGCACTAGTGATCGCTTGTTAAATAAGTAGAATAAACCATCATTTTAATCTTTGAAATATCAAACTCTCCATCAGTTTAGTATCTGATATTGAGGACTAAATTGATGGATATTCATATACTTTGAGGACTAAATTAACGGATTTTGATAGTTTAGGGACAATTTGGAATAATTTTATCGTTTATGGACTGCATTGAAGAGAGAGTGATAGTTTAGGAACTAAATTGATAATTTATTCAATAAAGTAGAAGCATGCTAGCATCAAAAACATTGACTAGAATGTGTATATTGCATCGAATGTAAATGAAATATCATAGAATAATTGATAGTGATTCAATTGTAAAATAAGAATAAAACAACATGGAAATAATTAATAATCATCTCATTACCTATTCAGTAATAGGTGATTCTTCAGATGATTCATCTAATACCTAGATAATCTACATGCATATTGTATGCCATCCCTACTGTAATGCCCACCTCGATTTATGTTAGAGGGTGTGACCTTAAACATTTCTCTTTTGCAAACGAAGAAGCTTTTGAAGAGCAACAAGATGCTACTGTAGTATCAATTGAAGATGAAAATGATGAAGAAATGGGAGATAACGAAGACACCAATTCTATTGCAAAATTCCAAAGCAAGTATTTCAGTTTTCAATTGGTTTGCCTCCCTTCAATAATGAAAATTACTCTTCTAACTTTAAAAATTGCTCGTTAACACCCCGAAAATACCAAAATACCCCCATCGATAGATAAACGTCATTCACCTCCAACGACACCTAATTGTTGTTGCACCAGCATCAATTAACTCCCATTGCGCTCTGGTAACATAAACAGAACACCATTCTTGAAATAATTACTTCTTTTTTTGTCACCAACACTTTCATTCAATCACTCACACATTCATTAAATCATTCTTTAATACATTCTAAAACTAATGCCTCATTAGATAATATTGAAATGTTTCATTCATAAGATAATGTCATTAATTGACATATGATAATGTCATAAAAAAGGCTAATAAAACCAAAATCATTTGAATAATTACAACCAAAATACCAAAAACAAGTAAACCTAAAACTAATGTATTTTCGTCATATGCAGCCTATTCCTTTGGGATATTTGATACATGGTGGCCGGACGCATCTCATCCTACATCCTCCTCAAAAGATCCTGAAAGTATTCCACTGAGCACCATCACGCAACCCTCATCCATCATGCCATTGAGGGTTCATATGATACCTAGTGTGTTGGGACGATATCTAGCAATGGTCATCCTTGATAATGACCTCGTCATTAATGTGCTTGTTCCTCTCGTCGAATAGAATAGTACAACCGACTTGAAAGAGCAAAAAAGTCACCACGCACCATTGCCACCTGTTATCTCTCTCCTCATCCTCATCCTCAGTTGCATCCTCCAACTAAGTTTCCCACTAAGGTGCTCCTCATATAATCGATTATGTGCAATCAAATACTAACTTGTCATCAATCAAACAGAGTAAAAATATGGCAGTAGAGACTAACTTGTCCTGATTTATTTCTCTCAAAGACTAAAAATTACTTTTATTTCCTACTGTGCAATTTTTTTATGGACTAAAATGAGATTTTACTTTAAATAGTTTTTCGTCAAAAAAGTTTTGAAAATAATTATAAATCAGTAGACTCTTCTAGATAATTTTTTGAAAGGGTGCCATCTTTTCTCTTTTAAAGAACAAACAAGAGTCATGCTAAGATCTTAAAAAAAATGCCAATATGTGAAGCACTTGTTAAAGAATTAAAATAAACCAAATTTGAAATAAAAAATAACTTTTAAAAAGTAGAATACACATTTTCAACAAAGTGCTTTCTTTTTTAATTCGGTGACGAGTGCCCATTTTCCCTTTAAAAAAGAGAAAAATTACACTTATCATTCTTTAACTTAATTTCAAATAACGATCGTAGCTTTATCTTTTTTTCTTGTCATTTTTGTCAAGAGTGAACAAATAAGAGTTCATATCGAAATAAAGTTATAGATTTGAATCTTGATATTTGTATGCAGATTAATCAAAATGATGAAAATAACATGATGAAAATAAGTTAATCAAAATGATGAAAATAACATGAAAAAGAATATGACGTAACTAGTGTCTAGACGGACACTCCGCTTTTTTTACTACTCTAACATGTGTAAATTATAAGCATTATTCTTATAAAATTTTGATATTTATTCAAATTATATATGTGTGTCTATGTAAGTTGTTTCAAAAATATTAATAATAATAATAATAATAATAATAATAACAAATTATATTTATCTTTTACCAATAGTTACGTCAATAATATAACATTCTTAAAAATAAATATATTTAAAGGTATAACTTAAATAAATAAAAAATTCAGTCAAAAAAGCATGTATTTTTCTTTATATATCGTTATAAATTTAGTTAAAGGATAAGGAATATAATTTTACCATAGAAAAAAAAACAAGTGCCCATTTTCCTTTCCAATAAACAATACCGTCTAATAGTTTTGTTTTTTCCAAAACAAAAAGATAACAATCCAATTCAAAGTCAAACACATGTACACTCTCTCTCTCTCTCTAAATCTAAATCTTAATTATAAGTACCCAACACAACACACAAACAATAGTGATGTGATGACTACGTAAAGTTAACAACACAATCACTGATCTCATCGCATCTTCAACCATTCTCATCCTCGCTCAATTTCACAAAACATGACCACCACCACCTTCATCACAAAAAAAGAGACCAACAACAATGAAAAAACAAAACCCAAAAAACGAAGAATATGTTTCTCATTCACAACCTATGCAAACAACCTCATACAAAACCTCAAATCCTCCAACATTATTATCGAACAAGGACTCACCGAATCAGAATTTCAACATCTCGAATCAAAATTCAACCTCAAATTCCCACCTGACCTTCATGCTATTCTCCAACAAGGTCTTCCAATCTCACCAGGTTTTCCTAATTGGCGTTCATCATCTCATCAACAGCTTCAAATTCTTCTCAACATTCCAGTCTCATCGATTCTCCGACGTGTGAAAATTAACAGTTTCTGGCATCCTTCATGGGGTCCAATCCCGAAAGATTCGCTAACCGCGGCGCAGACGATTCTAGACTCTGCGCCGAGGTTAGTTCCTATCTTTCGGCATTGTTATATACCTACGAATCCGTTTGTTGCTGGGAATCCGGTTTTTTACGTTGATCATGGTGGTGATGTGAGATTGGTGAGTTATGATATTGTAGGGTTTTTTAGGGATGGAGGGTTTTTGGATGGGGTTGAAGAGGTTGATGATCCGGTTTGGGCGGCGAGGGAGGCGAGGAGGATTGAGGTATGGACAGAGGTGGCGGATGGAAGAGGGGAGAGAGGGTGGAAATGGTGGTGGGATGATCGGAGAGGGGTGGTAGGGAGGTGTATGGATGGGGTGCTGCGGAGGTTGAGGGAAGGTGGGTGGAAAGAGGAAGAGATACAAGAGATGATGATGAATGAAGATGAAGAAGGGGAAAAGAAGCATGAGAAGCACGTGAGTGTTTTGGGGTTGGAGTTATTGCGTGCGGGATGGAGCAGGGAAGATATAGTGTACTCGCTTGGGGTTGATGTAGGAAATTCGTTGTTGGATTTGGAATTGGAATAAGATACTTTCATATTCAACTAAGGGGTACCCTTGACCATACATTTTTGTTAATATTTTCTATTTAGTTTAGAATACAAAAAACCACTACTAGTAATTTTGTCGCTTAAATAAACTAGTACCGGTAGTAGAATACAAAAAGAGGTTGTGTTCTTTTTGGTAGAAAACAAAATTGTGGGGAAAATTGGATGGTTTTTTTGTATGTTACCCACTCTTGTTTACGAGGTATTTACACCTTCAAGATATCAGCCAATCAAAATGTTATATACAAATATAACATTTAAGGTTTTTTGTATGTTACCCACTCTTGTTTACGAGGTATTTACACCTTCAAGATATCAGCCAATCAAAATGTTATATACAAATATAACATTAAATGTCAAATAAATGAATCAATATTTCTATAAAAAAAATCAATTTTAATAAGGTAATTTTTAATTTTTATTTAATTATATTTAGGTATACAATCTTAATTAATTTATATTATAGGGCTTGTAACAATTAAAATTTTACATCAAATTCAACCTATCATGGCTGTGTTTGGTAACACGAATAAGCTAGCTAGCTTATAAGCTTGTTTTGATATAATAAGATGTGTTCGGTAAAAAACTTTTTTCACTAGCTTATAGCGTTTTTTGAGAAGCTATTTCAAGTAACTTTTGAGCTTATAGCTAGTAGTTTTTTTATATTTTCTTCCAATTTTAACCCTATTAATTTAATTTAATTATTTTTTAATAAAACAACATGTTCATGGCTTAAAAAATAACAGCCTTCATAGCTTATTTTTTTAATAAAACAATTGCCACGTTTTCTCCTTTGAAAAAAAAAACTGTCATGCTTTATTTTATTTTTTAATGAACACTTTATATATATTTCTTAAAAGAAATGTTTTATATTCAACTAACTAGCCTACGGTACGTTGTAAATTTTTTATATATTCTTGCTTACATTTTTTTCCACCTTCCTCTTATTTTTGGGATTCATAAAAGTAGAGATCAATGAGCTTTTGCCCTCTTTTGTACAACAAAAAAGCAGAGATCAAAATTGTCGGTGAAATTTTATTGGAGACTAAAACTAAAAGTTTGAATATTTATAGGAATCCAAAACATAGTTACCCATAAATTAAAATATTAAAAAATAAATACATTAGAAAAATCAATCTCTCTCTCTCTCTATGTATATATATAAATATAAATATATATATATATATATATATATATATATAAATGTCATTTTATACTTATCAGTCACTTCAACAGCTAATTTTACCAAACACTTCAATTTTAATAAACCACTTTTTCAGCTATAAGCTATCAGTTATAAGACATCAGCTATAAGCTAGTTTTTCAGCTTTCAACTAGCTTATAGCTTATTTTTTACCAAACACACCCCACATACGTTCATAAATTTTGTTCCATTCCAAAACTTAGAACACACATAACGTGCAATTTCTTCTTCATTCTTCTTCCCATCTTGATTGTTCAATTCTCTCGTTCCAGAATTGTCGTCGTTTTCAATTATCGTGAGAATCGTTGTCGTCCTTTTGATTCCAGACATTGTGAGAATCTGTGTTGTTTCCAAAAGCTATATCCACGAATTGCTCACGAATTAACTCTCACCTTTTGAAATTCATGTTTGTATTAACATTATTTATTTATTTCACTTTGTCTTCTCTTCCATAGCTTTAACCAACCTCACACCGTGTTCACAATCTCAACAAATGTTCATTTCGGCAACACAAAATTCACCAGGAACATAAACAACATAACAACACAATATAATGATTTAAGTAAAACAAATTCCAAAAGTAAATTTAATAATCAATATTGTACCAAAAATAAAATTAATAATCAACGCATTAAAGATCTCTTTATCTTAATCAAACTCAAAATATGTGTGATAAAATACAATTTTATATAATCTCAAACAACTCAATCAAACTCAAAACCCAAATAAAAATGGAAGCATCATTGGAATTCATGCCAAAGTTGAAAGTCACCATTGTCGCATTATAAGTGTGAAACGGTTGCAATCAAGTCACGATAGTAGTGTGAAAGAAACAAAAATGAAAAATCAAATCAAGAAGAAAAATCAAGTCACGATACCCGATATGATTATGGAAACAACACCGATTCTCACAATTTCTGAAATCAAAAGGACGACAACGATTCTCACGATAATTGAAAACGACGGCAATTATGGAACAAGAGAATTGAACAATCAAGATGAGAAGAAGAAATTGAACGTTATGTGTGTTTTAGGTTTTGGAATGGAACAAAATTTATGAACGTATGTGGGGTGTGTTTGGTAAAAATAAGCTATAAGCTAGCTGAAAGCTGAAAAACTAGTTTATAGCTAATGTCTTGTAACTGATAACTTATAGCTGAAAAAATGGTTTATTAAAATTGAAGTGTTTGGTAAAATTAGCTGTTGAAGTGGCTGATAAGTATAAAATGACATTAAAGAACATGTTTATATATATATATAGAGAGAGAGAGAGAGAGAGACTTTTTTTTTGGACCGTCATAATATTCCTAAAAGCCTAAGAGACCCTCAGAAGGACTCTTGAGCCCTCCAGAAGGCCTCAGTGCCCTCTGTAAAGTCTAAAACACCCTTAGGATGGGCTTTTAGGCCCAAAGCGCGTTCCACTTCAGGACGCCGCCTTAGGCTGCTTCTAGAAAGCTCTAGAAGCCACGTAAATTACTTAACTAACCCTGTTACTTGCAGACCAAGTAAACACAAATCCGACCCATAGAGGGTTATAAATACAAACCTTGAGAGCCTTCTCAAGGCATGACCAATACAATACTAAACCCTAATACGATTATTGTACTTTCTGCAAGTACATTTTTAATGTATTTATTTTTTAATATTTTAATTTATGGTTTACTATGCTTTGGATCTCTATAAATATTCAAACTTTTGGTTTTAGTCTCCAATAAAATTTCACTGACAATTTTGATCGTTGTTTTTTTTTTTTATGTACAAAAGAGGGCAAAAGCTCATTGATCTCTACGTTTATGAATCCCAAAAGCAAGAGGAAGGTGGAAAAAAAATGTAAGCAAGAATATATAAATTTTTACAAGTACCGTAGGCTAGTTATAGTTAAATATAAAGCATTACTTTTAAGAAATATATATAAATCGTTCATTAAAAAATAAAATAAAGCATGACAGTTTTTTCTCAAAGGAGAAAACGTGGCAGTTGTTTTATTAAAAAATAAGCTATGAACTTGGCCGTTATTTTTTAAGCCATGAACATGTTGTTTTATTAAAAAATAATTAAATTAAATTAATAGGGTTAAATTTGGAATAAAATATAAAAAACCACCGGCTATAAGCTCAAAAGCTACTTGAAATAGCTTCTCAAAAATTGCTATAAGCTAGTAAAAAAAGCTTTTTACCAAACACATCTTATTATATCAAAACAAGCTTATAAGCTAGTCCAACAAGCTATAAGCTAGCTTATTCGTGTTATTAAACACAACCATGATGGGTTGAATTTTATGTAAAATTTTAATTGTTACAAGCCCTATAGTGTAAATTAATTAAGATTGTATACCTAAATATAATTAAATAAAAATTAAAAGTTACCTTATTAAAATTGATTTTTTATAGAAAAATTGACTCATTTATTTGACATTTAATGTTACATTTGTATAATACAATTTGATTGGTTGATATCTTGAAAGGGAAAATACCTCCTAAATAAGAGAGGGTAATCTAGGCCTCACCAATCGGTGTTTGGCAATGCAAGACAGATTTTGTATTTTATTTTAGTGGACTTCATTCATATAATTAATTGATTATTTATTATATATTTTAATTAAGTGGTAGAGTTCAATTTGTTCATGGATTTTAGAGTATTTTATTATTAGAATGGTAAATATCTTTTGTATTTAATAGGAGTCTTTTGTATTGAATATGAAATGCTGTTATATTTGATTGGCCAAATTAATTTATTTTTTTTGGAGAGGTTGATTGGCCAAATTAATGTAAGTAAGCATATAATGACATCCATATAATTTGGCTGGGCATGTACCTCTCATCAAATTATTTAATGTCATGTTGTAGTTGATATTGCTTGTATTTGACATATTTTAGTTAATGAAATGTACGATTTTTTTTTTAAAAAAAATCATTTAATGTCATATCATATTTTTATATTAATTTATTTTTAAAGAGATTCATCTCGTTTGATTCTTTCTGTGACAATTTTGGTTAACTATCTATAAATTTAAATGAATGAATATCGTTTATTTTTTGTCAAAAACTTTTGGTGAATTAGTTTTGTTTATTCAAAAAAAATTAAAAGAAATTTAAAAGTTTAACAAATTTTGCCTATACCCAACGAACTTCAAGGTATCTAACAATTCGCCATTAACGTACTATTTTTTAACATCATATGAAGCAATAATATTATTGTTGATAGTGGTTAAAATATTCTAGTTATTGGTTGTAGAAATGCATTATTAAATAACAATCACCCTCCATTAACTTTAAACAATGTCTAGCACGCAACAACACTAATTAACATCTCATATTAGCGAGAAAATTTACCATTGCTAATGATACTTATGTTGAGTATGATCCTTTTATTTTTCCTTTGAAGTTGGGCTGAAAATGAGTCGAGTCAAATCGAACTCGTCTAAGCTCGACTCGATAAGAATTGGTTTGGTTCGAAATTCGACCCGAGTTCAGCACAAACTTTTTTTTAGCTTAAGTTCGACTCATTTAAAATTCACAACAACCCAACTAGACTCGGTTCGACTCGTTAGACTCAAATCGTTAACTCAAGTCACACAATTTAAAAGTTTTTTATTTTTCAAAATGTAATTACATCTTTGTCCTTTTAATTTATTTTTAAAAAGGCAAAGATTAAACTAAAATAATACTAAAACTACGAGAGTATCAAAACGTTGTACCTCTATCAGATTATTACATGATAATTCATATGCATATATGGAAGAATAATATGTACCGTATAAACAAAATAATATGTTGTAAATTCGGTCAATTCCAAACCTCACATCAATGAAATTTAGATTCGTGGAGCAAGTATCAATGACAACTAATAACCAAAAGAAAATAACCTCAAGTAACAACAACAATCTAGATTTAATCTAGAAATCAAGTGCATAGCAAAACCACAATCTAACAAAAGAATAAACAAGATAAAGAGAGTAGAGAAAAGATAACAACACCAAAAAATGTTTATCCAGTTCGGTCCAACTTGACCTACTCTGGGGGAGAGATTGATCTCTCCAATCCACTACCAATGAGTTCTAATAAAGAGATACAAAGGGGTTACATGAAATTAGCTTCAACAATCTCACAAAGAACAAACCCTAATTTCTACCCTTTTTTCCAATCTCACCAATGAACAAGACACTCAATAATTTTCACTCACCCAAAGTGTTTACAAATGTTCCCCAACTGTAGAATCTAACCCCCAAAAGAGAACCACCCCTTAGCCTTTGATTTCCTAAGTATATTCTCTTTTGGTTTCATAAGACTCACCCAAGTTGCTCACAATTGACTCTTCACTCATGTGTTTCCCATCCCATGAATCTCTCCCCAAAAAGCACAAACTCTTTCCCAAGAGCCCCCTCTTTTGGTTCTCCAAGATTCACATCTTGAAGCTTTGAACCTCACTCAAAGACCTTCAACCTTTAGTATCTAAATACCCTAAAAGTTCTCTCATTTGGTTTCCATGAGATTCACTAAGCTTGCTCAACAAATGGGTCATGGAGTGCTTAAATAGTGTTCAGGAATACGCAGAATCGTACTACGATTTCTCCCATCGTACTACGATGGAGCAGGTAACAATATAATATTATGTCTTATCCATCAAAATCATACTACGATTTCTACCATCGTGCTATGATTTTTCCAATGGCAACTCAAACCTGAACCATCCAAAATCGTACTACGATGCCCTGCAATCGTACTACAATTTTTCCAGAACTTCAACATCCAAATTTTGAGTCAATTTTCAACATAATACTAGAGTCCCTTCAAAAAGGAAAAAAAACTAAGTTTCCTTAAAAAATAAATTACTAGGGGAGAATGGTAGTCACAATTTATATTTGTTGTAGTGCTCACCATCATAAGCGTATTTCAGTGAAGTGACGCGCTTTCGTTGTACATACACACCTCCTCTCTATTGTTTACTAACTCCTCCGATGTGGGACTATTATAATTTGAAAGCTTGAACTAGAGAGACTATGTCATTGCGTCAACATTCAGTGTTACATTATTATTAGCTTTTATCGAGTCAATTCATGAACTAAACAGGTTAAACTATATATAGCTTAAGTTCAACTCATTTAATTCACGAACTTAATTTTCAGCTCAAGTTCAGTTCATGATTCAAGTTCAACGAATTAATTGTTGAGTTGAATTTCAAACTATATTCGAGTTAGCTCACTTCATTATACTTTAAAAGATTTTCTAATATGAATGCTTTTAATGAGATGTAACGGTTTGGTGACTTCAAGACCATCCACCTTTGCCGTTAGAATGCTTACAATTATCAATAAGATTTTGTAATTTTGAAAATTATTGTAAAGTTATGTTATATTAATATGATCTTATAAATGTATTGATAAACCTAATATTTACCTTTTTCTATCAATTGTCTTTGTCTAGTAAAAAAGTTTGAATGAGATGATTCAAGTTTTTTACAACTTAACTAAATATTATGGATTCAAGTCCAATCTTGAGAATACAAAGTGTTTTGTCGTTCATTGTGCTTCAATTCAAGAGACTCATTGTACACGTTATTATTGACATAATAAGATAATTTGAAACTAAAAAGATTGATGTGATACAAACATTAAACTTAATAACATATGAATTTAACTTTAAAAAAGGACTAAATGTGTGTTTGTTCCCACGCTACGGTTTTGAGTGTGTTGACGCGTCCAAAGATCATCCATCCATCAAAATCCCACAAACTTGGGAAACCCTTTCACCTCATTCATTCCTCATTCTTCTTCTTCGAACAAAAACCCCAATAACCTAAACTGAAATAATTTCACACTTTCTCTACCAAATTGATAAAGAAGAAAACTCAAAACCTTCTCAATGACCTCAAAACTATTCACTTCCCTCCTCCGTAACCACCTCACCAAAAAACCCCATCTCCACCGCCACCCTTTTTCCACCGCCGCGGCAGCCGCCTTAACAGAACCCCATGAAGAAACCACCGCCGGAATCACCATGAAAGGCGTCAAAATCTCCGGCAGACCACTTTACCTCGACGTTCAAGCAACCTCACCCGTTGATCCACGTGTCCTCGACGCTATGCTCCCATTCTATCTCTCTCGCTATGGAAACCCTCACTCCCGTACCCATTTCTACGGCTGGGAGTCCGATGACGCCATCGAACACGCCCGGTCGCAGGTCGCGGCCCTTATAAACGCTTCACCGAAAGAAATTGTTTTTACTTCAGGGGCCACGGAGTCGAATAATATTTCAATTAAGGGTGTGTTGCATTTTTACAAGGAGAAGAAGAAGCATGTTATAACTACACAAACTGAGCATAAGTGTGTGCTTGATTCCTGTAGACATCTTCAGCAAGAGGGTTTTCATGTTACTTATCTTCCTGTTGAGACTGATGGGTTGGTTGATTTGGAGAAGTTGAAGAGTGCTATTAGGCCGGATACGGGACTTGTTTCGGTTATGGCTGTGAATAATGAGATTGGTGTTGTTCAACCTATGGAGGAGATTGGTAAAATTTGTAAGGAGTTTGGTGTTGCTTTTCATACTGACGCGGCACAAGCTTTAGGGAAGATTCCGGTTGATGTTGATAAGTGGAATGTGAGTTTGATGTCGTTGAGTGGGCATAAGGTTTATGGGCCGAAAGGGGTGGGGGCGTTGTATATGAGGAGGAGACCTAGGATTCGTGTTGAGCCGCAGATGAATGGTGGTGGACAAGAGAGAGGGATTCGGAGTGGGACTTTGCCTACTCCGTTGGTTGTTGGGATGGGGGCTGCTTGTGAGGTTGCTATGAAGGAGATGGAGTATGACGAGAAGAGGATTTCGGCGTTGCAGCAGAGGTTGCTTAATGGGATAAGGGATAAGCTTGATGGGGTGGTGGTGAATGGAAGTATGGAAAGGCGATATGTTGGGAATCTTAATTTGTCGTTTGCGTATGTTGAAGGGGAGAGTTTGCTTATGGGCTTGAAGGAGGTTGCTGTTTCAAGTGGTAGTGCTTGCACTAGTGCTAGTTTAGAGCCTTCTTATGTCTTGAGGGCATTGGGAGTGGAAGAGGATATGGCTCATACTTCTATTAGGTTTGGTATCGGGAGGTTCACTACTGAGGAGGAAATTGACAGGGCGGTTCAGCTCACGGTTCAACAAGTTGAGAAGTTGAGGGAAATGAGTCCACTTTATGAAATGATGAAGGAAGGTATCAACATCAAGGATATCAAATGGGATCAACACTGATTATTGGTCAGTTTTTTTGCAGCCTATTTCAGTTGTTTTGAAATCACTGATAGTAATTTAGGATGAAGCATGCTCTTAGAGATGGTTGTGTGTAATAGTAAGTTAATCACTATATGATATTATTATTATTATATGCATTTTATTGACTAGTGCCTATTTTAGATTGTGATGACAGAACTGAATAAAAACTCATGTTTGTAATTGTAACCTATTGTCAACTTTTGTTTTAGTTTGTCTGCTTTGTGCCATGCTGAATATGGAAGATGCATTTCCCATTGCATATATTGTATTCTTGTTTTCTCGTTATTTTAACCTTTGATTCTGTTCAATTGTTATTCATGTAAGCTAAAATAAGTGAACCGATCAGTGAGTTATAGTACACAGCTGTTTAGCTCACTTTAGTTAATATCTATAAAATGTTGTGTTTTTTAAATTTCCAATATATTGCGACTTTTGTTTTCTGTGTGTGAGATAGTACAGTTTCTAGAGGTTTTGGCCAGTGGTAATGTCTGCAAGCGCACTTTTAGAATATTAGAGAAGATTGTGCATTTTTCCGAAATTATCATCTTGCTTCTCTTCTTCGTAGAAGAACATACAGCGCTAGGAAAACTGATCTCAGGAAAGTGTTAGTATTCTAATTATTGTATGTGTAAAGAAAATGGTGGCATCAATGTCGATAAGATCACGGCGAGAGAGGTAGTGTAAAAGCTTTGGTAAAATATTTGTTGTCTGTCATAAACCATAGGTGGACAATCACATTGACAGACAGAAGTTTGTTTGAGAGTGTGTTATCATATAGAACAAAGGGGAATTAGAGACTTAGAGTAGTAAGATTAGTTATAGCAGTTAGTTAGTTTGAGGAATATTTTGTATGAATAGGGATACAAAGATAGACGGTAAGCATTCAGTAAGGTAAATATTTAGTAATAGAGAAGCGACTAAGTTGTAGAGCTGTAGAAGGGAAACCCTTGGAGTAAACTGTAAACATTTAGTAATAGAGTAGTGACTATGTTGTAGAAGGGGAAAGAACCGGTTCACCAGAACCATTTTACTAAACCGATTACGCATACTTAAAAAGGCCGCATTATTTTGCATATAAACTGTCCCAGACCCATTTATGTAAGACCACAAAAAACCGGTGCCCAGATTAAATTCCATACCTAAATGGCAAAACCTAGTGGGCACTCCAAACCTAATATGCTCTCTGCTGCCATCATGTCATTCCCACCAGCGCCAGCACTTCATCGAATTTGTTCCCCTTTCTCGTCATTTCTCTCTAAGAAGGAATCTGCACTTCCCGGAAAATGAACAGTATTTTATTTGATTTCGTTATCTATTTCATTCAACATCACAGTCCAGTGTCATTCTTGTCATCTGGCAATAACTGAGATGCCGGAACCTGCGCAGACGACATTAATCGGAAGGTAAATCTCAGCAACTCTCCTGTCACACCAATTTTGCCTTCTGAGATCCTGACCCAAGGAGGGATATTCCGATACACATGCAGTTCTGGTGATCTGAAACTGTTGGTGCAGAAAGTAAAAAGTTTAGTTGATGAAATTGGAAACGAAGGTAGTGTCATAAAACAGACTCCACTGAGGATTTGACTGGGAAGGGGCCATTTTGGCATTGCAGACCCTCAAAGTTCTGCGATATTATTCTGTAATCAAAGGGATTTCCCTATTTTATTCTTCTATATCAGTTGGTTTCTATCACAAACCGGAACCTAAAAGTGGATTGCTTTCTGTGGTTCAGTTAACCATGCACAGCCCTACCCCTACCTCCAAGGATTTCCCCTTCTACAACATAGTCACTGCTCTATTACTAGATGTTTACAATACTTTGCTTTCCCTCTATGTTTGTATCCTCCTATTTATATGCAGGGGAGAAGCTATGTTGTGTGAATGGGGTAGATTGAGCTACCCCAAATTTATTTATTTTATTTGAACAGGTTAGTATATTTAGTAAATAGCTACCCCAATAATATATATTTAAATACCACAAATGAGTTTATTTGTCGAAATTTAGTATAAATTAAAATGTTAATAAGATATTCACCTGTTTCATAGATGTATTTATCTTATTTTGACACATTTGATATCTTAAACAACTACAAAAAAAGCTTTACTAATAGTAAAAATTATGAAGACAACACTCAATATATATTTTATCTTATTTCTTTATATTTGGCCCCCTCGTATAAAGATGACTAGCTTCGCCGCTGTTTATATGAATAATCCTCTAACTGACTGCACTAACTACTTTAATTCCTCTTGATTCTATATCGCAACAGATGTGGCAACCGTGGAAGCTAATTGGGAATGCTTTCACTCGGATTGATGTTGTAGGACATATGGTATTTTAGAGAATGTTATCCCTTCTTCCACGAAGCTTTCAATCTATGATACACCTTCAAGTACAAGAATAGCATTGAGCTTCTTTTGTTTGTTGAGGAGGATTAAAAAAATAGCGCAAGCAGTAGCTTGAGTGATTTGATGAAAATAGTAATGGTAAGTCTGAGGCCAAAATTTATTGTTTTCTGCAGCTGTCTACCGTATTTTAAATGAATGAAGTAACTTATAGCAACTTGTGAACACATATTTGCATTTTTTATTATGAATGAAATCAAATAAGAACAGACTCTGTATTAAGACAGCGAAGGGTGAAAGATAAATCAATGTGGTCTGGCATTACTGTTCATTTATTGTTCTCTCTTCTTTACATTGTCAATCTGGTTATGATTGTTCTGCGTTTGTATACCATATCTCCCATATGCTGATGGCAATGCCAAGATTGAGAAAGGCAAAAAGATGTTTGTGTTTTGTATGCTTATAAAGGTTAGTCTAACAGAGATGGCCGGCCAAATGGATTCTTAGTAGTTTATAGGAAAACCTATTTAGAATTCTCTCCTTTTGGAATTCCTTGACTAAGGAAAAAACAATTTAAATCCAGGAAGCTTGTTCAAGTGTAAAGCGCTTTCCACATGGAAATGCCAATGCAGCATCAGGAACTGCAACATAAACCATTTTTTTATTAGCATGCATGCATACCTATGTGTCTGATTAAATGCATATCCTCTATGTGTAAGAGTGGAAGACCAAAAACAATACCAAGAGCTGATGGAAGGCAGTCAAGGGCAGCAACTCTAGTATATAGAAATTGTAATGCATCATTCTCCTGTAATGAATTGCAGGAATTTAAGCATGGTAGACCTTACAGGAGATGGGAAATTTGTGGTTAGAGCCAGTTTTGTGATTAGCTATGAAAGATAAGTTTTCAAATAGTGGTAGTGTCTGATGGGTATTGAGTTTAAACTTTTCCTGTACTAATTTTTAGTGTTGAAATACCTCCCAATCTCATCGAGTTGCATTGCCCTTTATATAGTTTAGTGCTTTTAGTATTATGACATCCTGTTTCTCCCAATCTCATCGAGTTGCACTGCCCTTTATATACTTTAGTGCTTTTAGTATTATGACATCCTGTTTAGTTCCAAAATCTGAATTCAAACCATATAAATTAAAAGATGTGAACAGGGCTTGATATCTAGGGCAGACTTCTACCTAAGAAATAGAAGGAAGAATGTATTAGGCACAGTAGAAAACCGACAACATATACAAAGAAATATCACGGTTTGGCCAACAAGACTCTGCTAAGATCTATAAAAGGCACTGAAGATTTTATATAAAATAATATAATAACATGAGATGTTAAGTTACATCTGTCAACAAAAGCTACAGTGTGATTGGAGATGACAGCTTTGATTCATTGAGTTAGTCTTTTGCAAATGTCTACAATAAAATTCATAATTGATTCGAGCTGAATCCAAATTGTGTGGGAAGTGTTGAAGCGTGGTGGAAGGCGACTACTCGAAGTCTCCGGTAGGGTGGTGTGGTGTACATACTACCTACAAACACTTTGATGCTCATGCTAGTGAGAGATTGAAACGAGTGAGATGTAAGTTGACATAGCGTGTTCCTTGTATGTAGAGGAAATAAATTCTTATATAGTGGAGAGTCTATTGAGGACATTATCAAACATGTGGATTTCACTATAATGCGCAACTTGGCGTCTGATTGAAATCACATGGTCGCTACAACCCTCCGGAAGATTCCATGCACAGTTGGACCTGAGGCGTAGAGGTCCAACTCAGATGGGCCTTGGCTCAATCTAGAACAATAATGGACTCGACCCTTTTCTGAGCTTCACTAGGGTGGAAGTTCCATCACACACTGTTGCTGTCGTTTTTTTTTAAGTAAATGAAATATAAAAGCCAATGCTGTATTTGGTAAAGGGATTATTTGGGTGAACACGATTCACTGGCACAAGTGTGTAGATGTAATTTTGCAGAATGTGATTAATGCCAGAAAAGAAATAGAGTGTTGCTAATTGATGGTGTAAAACCGTGCACACAAAAACATGTTATAAAACCAAACCATTTGCTTTATGAAATTATGACTCAGTGGAGCTTCAGGCCCATCAACATCAGATAGGAACTAGAGTATGAGTGCTGTGTAGTTCAGAGAGAGCAGTACACTTACGCCACAGGGATGGGGTAACTTCAAAACCATGTTACTGATATTTACAGCACAAAAAAAGTTGAGAAAAAAGGTTATGGGAAATGGAATCACAATTCCTTTTCTTCCAGTGGTCCCTAATAAAGCTTTTCAGTTCTGTTCTGTCTATATTGACCTTTGCACCAACATTCTTTTTTTTATCATATCTTGTTTAAGATATGGTGTTCGTGTGGTTCCTTGCTTCAAACCTCACGTGACTACTAGTGCTAGCTACCATACCATGTATATTCTTCTTCTCTTGATATCAACTTCTCAACCACAAATTATGGTTATCTCTTAAAAATGACAACAAAAAATTGTTTAGATCTATGCATTCAGTTTTAACCTTAAGGTTCTGTTCTTTCTGTTATCTTTTTCTTTGGACTTTGAGATAATTATCTGTTCTAGGCATTCACTTTTATAATGATTTTGTCATTATAAAACTGTCCAAATACCATGCAACAGTTGTCATAGAATTAGCTTTATTCACTAAAAAAAGAACAAGGAATAATTAGTTTTTTTCCCCTCATGTTGTGTGCCAAACCAGATCAATTTATGTTTATATACTCAATTTTTGCACATTTGTTTTAATTTGCTTCACGACAAATTGATTTTTCAAAAAGCCATAATATTTAGAGATAAAAGATACCTGCACATATCAATCAGTCGTGAAATCAATTGATATTACTAGACCTTTTTTGTAATGAATACTCATAAAAACACATGTATGGTATGGTACAAATAATTTTGATCTATAATGGACCAACTACCATTTATATATTCAAAATAACAACCATTTATTATATACAAAAATGATTAAGCTTAAATTGTGAATGAATTTCAGTTAAAGACAAACCAACAGAGTACTATGGCTGAAACGACCATTATCATTAACTTTGAATCATCACGGATTCCTTTCTCCATTGAAACAAAAAGTAATACTAATTTTTCTAGATACTAAATTAAATCTCTAATCACATACTTAAAAGTCCCACCTTTTATCAATTGTATCACATAAAGCCGGTGAATAGAGACAATACTATACTTATGCTCATGGTTTTAAATTTTGGTTACGGCCATTGCAGCTATTGCGATGCATATTGTGATCATTGTGGTGTGAATTTATTTTGAATAGCATAAAATATTAGTATAATTTACTAGTTATCTTATAACTTACATATCTTCTATTTTCTTTGTAGGATCTCATATCTATCTCATTATCAATTGTCTATAACTTTAAAATATCTCCAATATCTTTTAAAATACTCTCTAAATCTATAATACAAAAACAAAGTAAGATAGAAAAATAATGTGTGTAATAACTACTACATAGTTTATTGCGGCTTTGATGTAGTGCGATGCGCGGCCATCATACCCACGATGTTGCGGTGTTGCAATGAGGTTTTTACTCTGATTTACAATCACACCGCAACTGCGGCCTGATATGGTTCCAGACACTACCACAACCACAATATTGCAGCCGCATCACGCGACGCGGATCACAATTTGAAACCATACACAAACCTCATAATAAATGATTAGATCATCCACAAACTTTGTTACTTTGTCACACAAATTTCTTTTCTTTTCATGTGAGAAAAGAATTCAAGAATTCAAGAAGTCTGTTCTCTTCTATCATTTCAAACTCCTAAAATGAAGAAAGGAAGTCCTGTGATACTCTCCCCCGCACATTTTGCAATACTCAAAACAGCACCTGACCATTTCCTGCTTTCTTACTATTGGTATACCAATCAACAGGTATGATAATGGAAAGATTGTTACATCATGTAACTCCTTATTGTCTTGTCATTTTGAATACAGTAGTTCACTTAGCACGGTTTTGGAAAAAAAGAGAAAGGCAATTTTCTAGTGGCATTGGTAAAAGTTTAGCCATCCCGTTGATATCAATCATCTACTTGTTATAGTTATCAGTGCCAATCTCCATTTCCATTTAACCACACAATATATAACAGTGATACTCACACAGTAGAGTCAAAGAGTCACATTGCATTGATGATTAATCATTTTCTACCCGCAAAAGTTGTAACAGAAGTGTGATTTTGAACATTGTTACATTATTATTAATTAATGTAAACAAACAAAAAAAGTGTTGTTGATTGCAGTTCATGAAAAAGTAGCTGTTTGTTCAATATTCATTTTGTTACACATACTTAGCAAGACTACAAGAGTGCAGGCCTATATATATATTTTTTGAAAGAAAGATGCTTATAGCATTTCATTTATAATAATAGATTCAATACATTGTGGGATAACAAAATAAGTAATGAGACTAGCTAAAGATATGGCTTCTCTAGCTAAGGCATGAGCGGCCGCATTCGCTTGTCGCCTATATATATGATACGAATATGTAGATATGTGAAATTTTAGAAATTTAGAATAAGGTATGATCTAGATTTGTTTACAAATCTTTTATAAAAAAAAGTTAGGCAAAATTGCACACACGGTCCTTTAAGTTTAACTATTATTTTAGACTGGTCATTTTAGTTTATTTTTTTAATTGCTCATTTATGATAGATTTTGTTTGTACTATTAGCCTTTAAGTTATCTTATGTTGCATTATATTCCTTTAAGTTATATTTTGTGATATTGCAAACCACACATTTTGTTGCATAATTAGAAATGAACAACACGCAAGTGTCCATCCGTCACATCTCACGATAGAGATAAATGACTTATTGTTTTAAGTTCGTAAATTTTAATCATTCCCACTAAACGAGGACATTGTTGCGAACAATCAGATGCTTTGGTTTTAAAGTTTTTTGATTTGAGAATTGAGGAAGAAGAAGTGACAAGAGAATGAATTTGAACATAACTGACTTATCTATGTAAATTTTCTCGATATTAAAATACCGCATGTACTTTACGGGAGAGGATCGTCTCAATCGACATGAGAGTCCAATCTTTTTTTCTAGCCTTTGATTTGGCATGAGAAAGATAAAAAAAAAAGGTAAAGGTGGAATTATATGAAGATTTGTCCACATGAGAAACATGAGGAAAAACAGCTTGAGGCAATCTTTGGTGTTCAACCACCTTGTCTCACATTTTTTTAATCATTCATGTTTTAGGATGCATATCTGGAAAGTAGTCATAGATATTTAGAAAAGTTACTTTTTTTTTGTCCGAAAGAAAAGTTACATTTTTTTCTTATTGTTTTTCACTAAATTTAGACACTAATTATGAAGCCTAATCATATATGACTATGAGAAGAAGAAAAAAACAGATATGAATTGATAGACTTAAGGGCGTAGCAATAGGGCTGAATTTTTATTTTATATTTTAGTTCGTTCAAAAAAATTTGTTCTAAAGTTTTTTTGGTGAATGGGACAAAGCATATGAAATATTTAATTGAAAGCAACTTAATACCCCTAAGGAGTCAGGACAAGTAGAAGAGAATCAACCTCTTTTCATATTTTGGAGGATACCAATAGGATATAAAATTATAAAAACTCCAATAAGAAGAGGTTAGCGTAGCATGTCAAGTTATTTGTTGTTTCCTCTGGACTTCATGTTGTAGGGTTTGGCTCTAACTAAAGATTATTGTTAACATGATGTCTCAATCAAAAACTACTGAAAAAATGAGTAATGCTAGTAACACTTACTCTAACATTCTCCGTCCAATATTTATTCCCTACCATTTTAAAAATAGATCCTAAAATGGTGGAACTCTGGTGATTTCACAAAGTAAAAAAAGTGAACGTTGAAAAAAAAAATGTTAAAATAAGTGTTTCTAACACATAAATAATTATTGTTAGACGAAACCAAATCTTCATTATACTCGTCTATTGTTTTTGAGCACTTTCTTAATAAATTAGCGTTGGAAATAGATTCTATGCAATCAAAACAATTTTTTTTTTTTATAAGCAACACAACTTCAGATTTAAACAAAGTTTCAATCAAATGACCATAGGTAAAAATAGGGAAGAGCTAAAAATATATAGATACTATATTGATATACAGAGTTGACAAATTGATTAACATCCTTGATTATCTAAATGAACTACATTATGGAACAAATCAAATCAAGGGTTGAAAATAATGTTCCCACATTTGCATTTCCAACTCATAGGTTTATAGTTGGAATTATCTTGCCTCCTAGCATAAGCAACTGTAGACAGAGTTGAAGGGTTGATCTTTCCAGTCATTGCTCGTGGATTTTCTGGAACTTGAATAGCCTCACAGTGACCACAGAATCTGCACCTTGTATCACATTTTGGTGGCCTCGATCCTATCTGCTTCCTCACCATCACCTTGTTATCACCTAATGTCTGCATAAATCAACATAAATTAAATTCTTCCTATATCACTCATCTTAATTAGAAAAGACCGAGTAAAAGAGTTGTCGGCTCAGTGGTAAGAGTTTAACTGCAATTTCAAAGGATATAGTAAAATACCTCGAGGACTATTGTAAAATAGTAATTTGTGATACAATTTAATTAATGAAAAAATTTAGAAGAGGTAGGAAAATAATTTTTAAATGTAAACAAAATTTACCTGGTGAAAACCATTTTGGTTCAAAGTCTTTCTACCTGTAAGAGCAAAAGAAGAAAAAAAATACAAAAGAAAATATTAGTTGAAGTAGGAGTTATAGTCTCTACTACTCTCTACTCTCTACTTGGAAGATCTACAAATTGTTCATGTTACCTTCAGTTACAAGTCCCTTTTGTGTCAAGCTTGAAACTATGAGAAAGAGAAGAGAAATGGTAATGAAACTGAATCTTTGACCACAAATGACATGATGATATTCATTCTTCATTTGAGGGAGAATTCTTTAGAGAAAAGTGATAAAGAAAGGGAGAATCTGAGAAGTGAAGGGACAGATTGTAAAAGATGAAGCAAAATAGCACAAACTGAATGACACTATAGAAAGTGGGAAGAAGCAATATATTGGTAAAAAAATAGGCTTTTATGTTGAAGTGATGGAACATAGAAAGACAAAAGAGAAAAATGCAGATGGGCAAAAAAAGGAGGAGCCCTGAAAAGGGAAACACCTCTCCTTTGATTGACGAGCCTTTATCCAAACAATAATCCAAAAGTATATATTATATGCACAATAATAATAATAATTGCAGAAGGGAGTGTGTATATTTATATATATTGACTAAAGGATCTCATAACAAAATATGTATTCGCCTTTGCAAGAGTATAAACGGCTCATTGGTTTGTCTTATAATAAACTCAACCTGTAAGTATTAAAACAAAGTAGAAAAAAAGAGTCGTACAATAACCTTTCTTGTGACAATGGAATGTGGTCATCACAAATAATAGGTTTTTGATATTGAAACATCACATTTTGGAGATTATGAAAGGTTCTGTTCCATGCAGTCAAATAATGATCGCATAAAGATCTTAATTTTTCAATTTCGATTAATAATTTACTTAAAATTTAACCTTTTGATTTATTTATCAAAATTTAATTCGAAAGTTCCGATTTTCAATTAAACGATATCCAATACATGATTGCAGAACTCTCACACTCTAAGGAGATCTGAATACTTTTTTCTTATTCTTTTTTTCAAACATCATTTACCATATAATATGAGAGACAATTATTAAGCATAAGAACCACAAATAGAGACACACATAAACTAGAATAAGCAAAAAGCCACCAATTTCACTATATCTGATGTGAGTGACAAGCTCACACAAACGGACATGGATTTACAGCTAGATTTTTTTTGTTTCTCCATATTTTTTAATTGCAAGAGATATAAACAAAAAAGTAAACATCAACACCATATTTTTTACTTTGATATGTAATCCATCGCATACTCATTCTTATTGTATTTTATATGTCCGATATTCTGTGTCAATTTTGGGGGTAGCACTTGGGTGCCATTGACTTTTGGTGTCATTAGTACCTTTGTGTCTATCTCTCTCTTAACAACTCATTCTCTCTCATCTAAATAATTTATTTTAATCATTCTTTCTTCAATGACACCAAAAAACTAAGGCACCCAAGTACTTCCCGTCAATTTTATAATAGATTTACCATTTTCTTTTACATATTCCTCAGATACATTTGCTATGGTTTTTAACATAAATCTTGGGATTGTAGTGCCCCTTTGTATTAAAAGCAGTGACATTCCCCTCTCATAGTATTATCCTTTCAATCTATCGTTAATCATTATGCAATCACATGAGATCCCAGAAACCACCTTTCCTTTTCTGGTTGGGTTTGATAAATCTTGTGGCATAGTAGTTTAAGAAAGGATTAAAAATGATGTGTATAATCACTGAAAATCAGTGAAAGAGCTTCCACGATATATTATTCTCACAATTATGATGATTTTTGGTGGAATTGTTTTCTTAACAATAGAGGTAGAAGAATGCTAGGCGAAATTAGATTTCAAAATATAGGAAAAGGATAATTAGTAACGAAAAAAATGAAATTTCTTACAAATTTTATCGTCATATGTAAAATTTAGTGGCGGAATTAAAGGAGGATTTTACGTTTTTCCTCTCTTAATCTCCCTCGTTACTTTTTGTTTTTTTAGTAGTTGCTAGATCTAAGTTTAGTTGGTTTTTAAAATTTAGAGTGATGACCATTTTAGGTATTGAGAAAATTCGCAAGATCTAATTTAATTATTTAGAAAAATAAAAACAATTTTTAATTTTGATGAAATAAACCCGAACAAATTAGTCATTATCTTATTTACATTTTGTTTGGTTGATAAAAGAAATATAGAGAAAAGAAAAGAAATTAAAAAGAAGAGGTTATTTAGTAGTTTGGTTATGAGAGAAATTGAAAGAAAGTTATGCTAGAAAGAAATATGCGTATTTATTAAATGGCATAAATATATCGCCAAAAAAAATAAAATGAAAATAAACATCCTTAAACTGAAATTTTATTTTAATTTTCTCTTGGACTAAATTGGGTCTTGAGAATTTTCCATGAGACTAAAATGGATCTTTACTCTATTGTTTTTGATTTTGATGTCCTGTACTATGTAACGCCTTATTTCTATTAAAGCGATAATACACGCGAATAATATAAATATTCAAGAAATAGACGCTACGTCTTCACATCAAAATTCAAACAACATGCATATATAAAATTCATCAAAAGTCGCAACGGATATAAGTCATACATCTCCAAAATATACATGTCATAAGATCAATATACATCAACATATAAAATCTCTAAACCCAACAAATGGGCAAAATCTCCACAACATAAATAAATCCAGAATAATCAATCTAGAATAATTCTACAGACAGACATCCTAGATCAGAGCCTACTCTAAGACTCAACAAAAAACGATAACGAAGATAGCTCCCGCTATCCAAGCACTCCCCAAGCAACCAACAACTACTCCTGCACGTCGTCTACCCATTCATACAAATAGGTAGGCGGTCCACCACAGACCACTGGGGGTAAGCTTCACATCAATCATAATCAACATATGAAAACATAAGCATTCAAGGATTCATACATATCACATATAAATACTCATCCTTCCTAGAATACTAACATCACATGATTATTATCCCCCATTCTTTACAC
>Ga0228711_1002106_pt1 | contig 30270 bp, 14 predicted proteins | sample MedpolnodulmetaG_2_FD_177996 | JGI IMG/M metagenome (GOLD analysis project Ga0228711, IMG submission 177996) | Root nodule microbial communities from Medicago polymorpha collected in Santa Monica, California, United States - brown nodules | ecosystem: Host-associated > Plants > Roots > Nodule... | reverse complement strand
AGGTTAACGTTACACGTCACCTCCGTTAACAGACCAACTTAACGGAGGGACTGATTTGATTGACATTTTGTAAATTCAGGGACTAAATAGCTATTTCGCAAAATTCAGGGACAAATTTGGCCGATTTGTTAAAATTCAAGGACGAATTTGAGGTATTAGTGTTTTTTTAACATCAATACTTAATGGGAAATGTTAACTTGTGCCCTTGGAGCATAAGTTAAGAAGGCAAATGTAGAAAGTTTTTCTTGGAACGTGTGCATTCAATATCTCAAAAGTTGCAAAAGTTAAACTTTCAATATAAAATTTATTTTTAATTTCCTTTTTAAGTTCCTTAAAGTTAACATGACCCATACTTAATTAACACTCAATTCCTCCAACACCACAACAAAATTTACTAATAGATCACACTAATAACTCTATATTGTTGCATTTTTTTGGAGGGAATATTGTTACATTTCTAAAACACTCATTTATTTCATTAGAAAATATTAAATGAAATTTACACAAAAAACGAAGAGAGAGAAGGTCCTTATATAGACATCATTTTCTATAAGCACCAATAAATATTACTCTTTAACTCAGTACTAAATAGACGAAGAATCCACCTTTATGGATGTTCTTACTCATACCCACAAATGCATAAATTCAATTAGCGGTGTTATAGCAAAAATTTCTTTAGTAAATAATTTATAAGCTTTTATGCATGTGTTTTTTAACTTGAGATCTATCTTGACTCTAGTTAATTCTTAAAACTCTAATTAATTCTTATAACTTGACTCATCTAAACTTTAATCCATCTCGATGATAAATTTACTTTCTCCATCCTACAAGAAAGAACTCTCACGTTTGACCATTTTACACATAATTGATACAATTATTAAGTAAATTACTCAATCGTTTACTCTTTATCAACCATGATTACGATTAAATTCAAGAGTTACCTATTGTTGTGCATAAAGGCAAATCTGCCCCTCAAGAATAATATGAAACATATTTCTTATATAACGATATTCTACCAATAATTAAAAGATTCATTATTGTAAATGAAAGATAATAGTGATATTACGAAAATATTCGTACTAATTTGAAAATGAGTGCATATAATATTAATTATTGCAAAATCAAAGTGGAAAATGCTAATTTGAAAATGATGCATATAATATTAATTATTAATTAATTAAAAGGTTGTTGTAAAGAAAAAAGTTACCGAGTGTCTCAGCCATTCATTAAGCACCTTAAATTGTAAGTTTTTATGAAAAATTGTATATTCATTGCATTAGAAATTGTAATATATAACTTTAAAAAATATAATTGCTAAATTTGGAATAGTTGGAAAAAGAAACAAACCAATGGAGGCTTAAAATCAAAGATAATCCCAACATTATAGAGGATTTACAATGTAATATATGATGATGATGAAGAATTGTATGAAGGCGCGGCATTGCAAAATCAAAGATAACCCAAATATTTTTATGGGTCTCGTTAACGAGTGTCCCGGAGCACTCTTTAAGCATTCCTTATGAAGAAATTATTCTTTCAAAAAGTAAAAACTTCAATTTTCAATGCAATAAATGCACAAACTTTCATAAAAACTTTACACTTTAGGTGTTTAAAGAGTGTCTCAGGCGCACTCGTTAACATTTCCCTATTTTTATACAAAAATGGAGTTGGTTTCTCTTCAAAAAGGGAGGTGGAAGAAATTGCAGAGGGTATAGATCCAATCCAACCATGTATTTCAACAACTTGTTATACAAGTCCATTTAATAATAAGAATATCACTAATTTTCACATGTAATTAACAACCCAAGTTACCTTGAGTCCTAATTAATCAAACTAGCTAAGAGATTACACCAGTGAGATCAACTTCATACAAATGTATTACTTTTTCAATCAGACACATTATAATTATTCATGTAAATCATCTCAGTAGAAGACTCATTCAGGTTCTTCATCCTACCTTTCTCTTCCAACATCTTAACATACATACCATAAACATAAGAACAGAAACCCCACATGCACAAAACAGTTGAAACAGCCTTGACACCACCAAATGCATCTCTAAACACCAAAACGCCACCCAACACATTCATAGACAACAGAGCTGTCATACAAATCCCACCAGTTAATGAAGATGTCAAGAAAACCATACCTGCAGTTCCCATAAAACAAAACTGCCACGTCACCACATTGGCCATAACAGTCACCCAATAAACCAAACTTCCCTTATCAAAAATTTCTTCACTTTCTCTCTTCATTTCAGAAAATCCACCATCCATTCCCATACCTATAGTAGCCAAAACCGTTGCTGCAATCTCCATTATAAGCTGCATTTCCATCACCATTTCATAACAATAAACCTCTTTATAAACCTTCTCCATCACTGGTAAATACAATGCAAATAACAACCCTGCACCAATTGTGCAAAAGAATCCAATAAAGTACTCTTTTTTCGTTAACCCATTTGGTTTTTCATGACTAGAATCCAATGCAAGAAGGATAGAACTTAAGGTAAGAAGGATCACACAGTTAAGATTTGAAAAGGTGATTTTTTGCTTCACAATGATGACAGAAAGAACAAGATTGAAAACTAGTTGTGAAGATAACAAAAGGGCTGATGTTGAAACAGGTAGATATGAATTTCCCCATGAGAAGAAAAGGTTATTCACTCCCAACATAAAACCTATTGAAATTGATAAAGTTAACATCTTTGGATTGAAATCTGAAAAGGGTTTTCTTTTTGTTGAATTTAGAAGATAATAAGGTGAAAATATTGGGACTAGTAAGAGAGGAAAACCTGAAGATTGAACCCAAGTTGAAACCCATCTACTAGAGCCTTTGTGGATAAAATAGTACTTTGAGAGTAAACTTGAAGAAAGTGACCCTACAAAGAGCAAAAGGTAGTTAATAACCAAAAGGGGTATGTACCTTTTGTTAGTGGTGAACTTTTGATCTGCATGCAGATGCTGCATTGTTTTGTCAATGGAAGAATTTGTTGTTAAATCTAGCTGAGTAGTTTCTTCACCACTTTCTTGATCAATGGATTCAATGTCACTATCATTCTTCACAGTTGTCATCATGGTGAGAGATTGAGATTGATGATGATGATGATGTTGATGATGTAGTGTTGTTGTAACCTCCAAATTAAAGAGATATTGAAGAGTATTAAAGTTGAAAAAAGAAAAAAAAAAAATCTTAGTAAAAATGTAACTGATCAGTTCATGTTGTTTTGTTACTTTTCTATAGTTGTCAGTCTGAATGAGAAACATCTGTCATCACTATGTGTGAGGTTGTTTTTGATCAAACTCCTATGTGTGTGTTATTTTCAAGAAGGAAAAAAAAAATGAACTCTTACTTGTGAAGGTGATGTTTCATTTCCACTACTACTTCTTGGGTTAAAAACTTGGGTAGCAGGGTGTCTTTGACTTCGATGCCTTTCGGTGCCTTTGTTTTTATCTCTCTCCTAATCAATAATTCTCTCATCAAAATAATTTATTTTATTCATTCCAACATCACTCTCTTTCCTCTAAAATACACTAAAGTCACCAAAATCATCAAATACAAAGTCACTGAAAGTGCCACCCACTTGGTTGACCACATTGAAAAACTAACCATTTTAGACAGTACACTGAACTTATCCAGTGCCTCTATACTAACGTTACTGTGCCTAATATTAATTGACAACAATTTCCAAAACAAAAAAAGTTCCTTATAATTTTTCTCTTTATTTCAAAATAAATGTATAAAAAAAATAGTTTATCAAATTATTGGGTCATGTCAACTTGTGCCCTTAGGGCACATATTAAGCATTAAATTCTTGCCACTAATGGTAAGTATTAATTGCAAAAAATTAATATTACATTTTTTAAGTAATAAATTAACATGATTTCCGATACAAAATTTCTATTAATGAAATCCTTAACATGTACCCTAAAGGTACAAGTTAACATTTCCCCAAATTATTATAGATATGATATTTGTTAAATAAAATAATAAATATAATATTATAAATTCAGTAATAATTATAATAGTATAAATGCAACATGAAAACAATAAAGTATAATACTAACTAAATACAAATAAGAAAAAATAACACTCTTCCAATGACTATTACAAATAAATATAAATTTTAGATTCATTGAATGTTTAATTTATCTAATCACTGTTATAGACTAGATACGGTGATTATTTGATCAATATAAAAAGTTTTTTTTCTTATAATAATGACCAAATAAAATAAAATGTTGCATTAAAATGTGAAAATGACACTTATTTCAAAACATTTTTTAAAAGTAAAATTCATTTTAAACCAAAGAGGATAACCTCATAAATGTTCTTAAGAAAAGAATGAATGGTTGTTCTTTTTATTAGGATTTGAATTCTTTTAAATCATTCATCATTAACTGAAACTCATTAACCATTTGTTCAACAACTTAAATTAATTTCAATATATTATAGTATAAGTTATTTAAAAAAATATGAATGGATGTTACAAAATTTCTATTTTATACATAAATGTGTCAAACTTTGACATTTCATCTTGTTAGACAAATTTTAGTCAAAAAAAAAAAACTTCTAAGACAAATTAAAAGTAATAATAAGAGATACATTTAAAATAATAAAAAATATGAAATTGTCTTAGTATTTAAAATAATATTTATATTTAAAGATGAATAACTTTCTTTTCTTATAGAATTTTGAATAGAGATAAAGGTTGTTCTTTAAAAAAAATAGAGATAAAGGTTGTATATAAAGATAAGTTCAAAAAAAGAATAAAGTTATTATTTAATCTATCCTCAGTCTATACATAAATTTTTAAAAAATGATATATTTATTTCTTTTGTTATATTTATTTATAATTAGACTGTGTTTACTAATTAAAATAATAATCTATCATCTTTTGTCAAATTTATCCCAAAAATAAGAGAGAAAACGCTTATCTTTTTCGGTAATTAAAAGGGAAAGACTTTAATTAAATTTTTTTGGTTTCTCACAACTTTCACCCATAGGATGTAATCTTATATGAAGCACCATCGGACGATAAATATTGATATTTATTCTAATCGAAGTTTAAATATTTGTTGGTCAAGTTGTGAGAGACCATGCTAGATTCAACTCATTCAATCACAACATTTGTATTTTTGAAAAACAATATTAAATTTTACTTTGACTCATAAACATTATTAAATAAGTAAAACATTGTTCTTCAAAGAAAATAATTAATACATTAATTGTTTTTAATGAATTTTAACTACTATAGGTCAGGTTCATGCTTTCAAAAGTTATTATAGGTCAGGCCAAACTTTTCAAACTCTGACTTGGCCTATTTCCACCCCTAATCACATGGGAACACATAAAGGGATTTATATGTGACTCAAAGAGCACCTCAATTATCGAGAGTTACCTTGCAACTCTTTAGTAATTTGGATAGTCGCCTAGGGTATCTCAGGGGACTTATCTGGTACTTCTACTCTAAGCATTTGGATAAGTCCTAGTTGTCCCTACGTGTTATATGCATTATATTGCATCTTGAAGTTCTTAAATGTGTCTGTGTGTTGGGATAAATGTAAAAGAAAAATGAATGTGTGAATGTATCATTGTGAAAAGTGTATCATGCGGCATAATCGATACCACCGCAAGTGAATGATTTTATCATCATAATAAAAATCAATCTCACATGGACATGTGATCATCAAGGTAAGTCTTTTTTCTCCCTATTATGCAAAAGCAAAGTAAAATATTTTTTTTTATTTCTACAAATGATGCAAGATGATTTGAAATCAGAATAATATATGTTTTGAAAATATGCAATGGTAAAAGGAGCCTCTGAATCACCGATTTCGTTGATGTGATGAACAAACCAAATCTTATTCCATTTTGTAATAACACAAACCTAGACTACTGATTAGTGACCAATTTTGAGTATTTCGTACTAAATGATAATTATAACTAACTTAAGCAATTAGATTTAGAATAGATGGTAACCCACTTGGGTTGGCCTAGTGGTATTGGTTTGAAACTTGGGAATGTGCTCCTCCTCAAGGTTTCAGGTTCGATTCTCTCTAGTGCCAATTTGAGGGGGTTAGTTTACCTTCTTCAAAATTTTTTTAGAATAGATGGTAAAATAGGCAATTTTTAATTTACGAAGAGTAAAATGGTAATTTTTCTCTCTGCCTTCTACATCAAGCCCTTGAAACTCATTACATGTAAACACCCAATCATTCAATCCGTATTGGAAACACTAAGAACTTGGGATTTAGAGAAAATAAGGAAGAAAGTTAGGGTTTCTTGAAGTGAAGATATATTTTGAGGAAAATGCCAAGATTTGAAGGAAGCTAGGAGAAAATAGAGGAATTAGGAGCCAACATGCCAACATATTCAACCTCTTCGTAGAAAATCAAAGGCGGGTTCCCTTCCCTCACCCCTCATGCATTGGGTTAAGGATTAATTTGAGAATTCACGGATTTTAGTTAATGTATGTAATTCTAAGTAATTGGTGTTATGTATGTTAATGCATATATTAATTATGTGTGATTTATTTTATGATAATTTTTCTTATGCGCACTACTAGTTTAAGATAGGTTCAGGGGTCATAAAAGGCCACAAGTTGCTGAAAATTCGTGTAGGAATTAGTGAGAGAAGAGAAAGTAAAATTTTGCAACCCATATTTGTTATACCCTGTTAGTAAAATGCACATATCTTTTTCTATAAACATCAATTGTGAGTGAAACTTGGACCACTCGAAAGAAAACAAAATTAACTACATGATAGACCACTGACATATCCAGAAATTTTGACTGGTGGAGCAAGATTTCTTACAAGAAATATTTATACAAAATTTTAAAGAATGTGTAAGTGATCAATTAATAACATCATTATCATTGGAAAAAAATTGAGATTATAAACAATATATTATTATATATTAGAAAAACTAAATATTTATTTATATCTACAAATTAAAATTGTTCTTTATGTGTCTTTATAATAATTATGCAGAATTTTGTTAATTTGCATCACTATAAAAAAATATCTCTCTCTGTGTATGTGAAAAAAAATGATTCAAAAATTTATCCAGGCTCCAGTACAACCCTCAAAATACCTTAGTTATCTATGCTTTAATGCTTTCAAATTGATATGCTTAGGTGAATGTCTAACTTGATCAAGATGTTAGCATAATTGTCGGTTGTGAGTTCAAGTCCACATATGTTCTTTAATTTTATTATTTACTTATAAATAAGTGTCTTAAGTGTCATTCATTATTAATTATGTTATTGACATGGAATGTATGAAATGAATTATGTATTTTGGGCAAAGTTCAAATTCATGGTATGATTCCATGTTAGTGGTAAATATAAGGCTTGCCCGTGCAATTCACTTTTGAATCATGCATCAATTACTCATTTCTTTCAAAATAGATTGATTCATTAGAAACCCTGTAATCAAAGTCTGAAGGGTAAAACTAACTATTTCGATGACTTTTGTTTGTGGACAAATACAATTCTAAGTTGGTGGAAAATTGATAAATGCCAAATTACTATTATTTTTCATAGCACTTACCGAGTTGTGTTGAAAGTAATTTGGTATAAAAATCCGCAATTCTATATAAATATTGTTTATATTTGTAAATTACGCCAGAAAACTATTAAGTCTTTTTCCCACACCTTTTATAGGTTTTGGACAAGACAACACCAATATTGAGCAAAATGAGGCAAACACACGCGCCATAAGCCAAGCCAGAGTATTACAAAGACATATGGTGAAAAGCCTGATTCATTAGGCGAGCTTAGAGAGGTGAAAGTGATTCAAAACATAGAGTTCTAGAAGGAAAAGTTTAAGGCAGTTCGCTAGGGGGAAAAGTTAAGTAAGGTGAAAGCGAGCCAAAACAGAGAGTTCTAAAAGGAAAAGCTTAAAGTGGTTCGCCGGGGGGTTTGGTCTTCCTAGCAAACTAAGGAAGTTCAAGAAAATATTTGAAGACAACTGGTTTTTACCTCCAAAGAAGAAATCTTGATTATCTAGGCAAGCCTTACCTCGTTAGTCGCCATGCAAACTTAACATTACAGAACCTCTATAAATAGAGGCGTAGGTCATTTTAGTGAAGGTTAACAATTGTAAACCGAATCAAAATAGAGAGAGAGAGAGAGAGAGAGAGAGAGAGAGAGAGAGAGAGAGAGAGAGAGAGAGAGAGAGAGAGAGAGAGAGAGAGAGAGAAGCTTGGAATCAAGCTTGGTGATGCTTCTACAACATCTATCAACTCTCATGTGTTAATTTTGGATATCAAGGGTAAAAAAAACTCTCTTTTGTGTTGAGATTGGATGTAAATATCTAGGAATCTATGTACTATTCTTAATCTGGCTAGTTGTATATAATTTATGCATTAAATATAATCTTTAGTTTAAATCTGTTCTTAGAGCTTTACCGACGATGTAGTATTCTGTAATTGATCTTTTGATTTAGTTTGAGCCTAAGTCGGCCTTACTATCTAAGAGACACGATTTAAATATGTATAGGTGTTATGCTGTTAAAGATGGTTGTAAGGTCTATATTCGTGTATAACTATCCGCATGTATGTCACTGAAACAATAAGCTATTTTGCCAGCAATACATCAGATATCAATTGGTTCAATGGATCTCACATCATTAACCAGAGATTGAGACGTATGCTTAGTGATATTTTTAGTTATATCTGAGGCATAAATAGTATACAATTGATTAAGAGTAAACATATGAGGAATAATTATTGAAATTAAATCCCAACACAACTTTATCTATTTTGTGTTAGTTTACTTTGATTAAACGTCAACCAAACACTTTTACCAACTTTGTTCAGAATTAATGCCAAGCACGATATTTGTGGATTTGATGTTTTATTTTTGATAAAAACTGGCATACTTACTGTTGTACAAGGATTAGAGAATCCTCTTTTAGTAATCATCTCATTGGGTTCATTATAGTCAAAGTTTCCTTAAAAGGTAGATTGGATTTAGTATAGAAAAATATTCTCTACACTAGGTTATGCTCATTTTGTGATTTTATTTATTTATGAATAAGGGAGGATGTGTTTATTGGACGTAACCACATATAATTAATATGGGTGCCATCAAGTTTGTGGCAAAAAGTTTCAAATGAGAAATTGGACGTCAATGAATTGTTAAGTCTGTTCTGCAAGTCTCTCGACACGCTTAATTAGGTGAAGTGCAGAATGTTTGAAATGATTTTATGGTGACTTTGGTGAAGAAAGGAATAAAAAGTTAAAAGACAATTGCGAGAAACTGATTCATAGCTCAATTGAAATGACACATGAGTACATCAACGAGTGGATGGTTATTCATATTAGATGCAAAGCAGCAAAGAATATCAGAGATATCGTGAATCGTGATAGTGCAAAGGTGCTCAAATGGAAGAAGTTGGATGTGGGTGAGTTCAAGTGTAACATTGATGCTACAATGTTCCGACATCAAAGAATGGGTTAATAGGTCTTTACCTCCTGTAATATAGGTCATTTTCGGTTTTCCTCCATGTTAAAATTTTTTATTTTGATTCACCCCCTGTAAAATATTTTTGTTTTGATTTACTCCCTTAATAGGCCAAACAAAAACGAAAATTTCTTGAAAATAAAATAAAATAAGTTTTTGTTTGACCTATTAGGGGGTAAATCAAAACAAAAATATTTTACAGGGGGTGAATTAAAATAAAAATTTTACAAGAGAAAACCAAAAATGACTTATATTATAGGGGGTAAAGACCTATTAACCCTCAAAGAATTATGGTATTGTCATGCGCTGATGGAATGATAAAGGACAATTCATTCGAGCCAAAACGATCTTGAAGTATGCAATTTCATCACTAAATGAGGTTGCAACTTTTGGTTTAGTGGAGTTTATTTCAAGTTACAAGAGTTAGGAATTCATCGTGTTACCATCGAGGCGAATTGCAATATAATAGCAGCTAACATCAATGGAAGACTACAATACGCAACTAAGTTTGATACGTAAAGCCTTTTAGGTGACAATTAAATCTTGTTGCGTATACATTAGCAAGGGCGTCAAGGTTTCATGTCAGTTCCTAAGTCTTTGATTTGAGTCCAACATATACTACTTACATTATTATGAACTAGCGGAAAGACGAATGTTAAATTTGAAAAATATTAGATTGTTGTAGGAAAATGTTTAAAAAAAAATTCAATTAAAATATAGTTAGTTTTCAAATTTCCTGTAATTTAGCATACATTTAGATTTTAATTTAAAAAAAAGTTTGGGTTGCAAAGGATAATTTTGTATAAAAAAAGGTCCGACCAAAAGATTGTTTTTTTTTTTAAGAGGCTAAAATGAAATATATTACCAAATAAAAGTGTCCTTCCTTGCACAAGGTGTACCAATGATAGAACAACAAGGTCTGAACAATATTTACAAAGGGAAACAAAACAGAAAAAGTGATACAAATAGAAAGAAACTATTAGCCTATGCCCAACATGGTGAATGGACTAAGCCACCAACCATGAAAATTGAAGGGAAGAGTAGCGTACTTCGCCTTCAACCACATATAGGAGATGGACTTAATCCTATCAACCACCTGATAAACGGGGCATTCTTTGCCTTTGAACAGCCTGTTGTTTCTTTCCTTCCAAATTTCCCACACAGTTGCAAACCATATAACCTGTAAAATTGAACGCTGCCTCTTTTCGATACCACCACAAAAGCCGAACTGATGAAAATGATCAGGCACATAAAATGGGTTGGCCACTGAGACGCCAATCCATCTATAAATCAAGTGCCAAGCAGAACCAAAAATATTACAATGTAAAAATAAATGACAAGACGATTCAGCAGAATCACACCCTGCCACACACATCCTGGAATCATGGTTAATAACACCTCTCCGGAGGAGATTGTCCTTTGTAGGCAATCTATCCCGAAACAAATGCCAAGCAAACACCACCACCTTAAGAGGCACATCCTTATGCCAAATAGAAGAAACATCGACTGGTAATTCAAAATGCAGTTGAAGAGTAAGAAAATTATAAAGACTACGAACAGTGAAGGCATTTGAGTTCTCCAAAGTCCAAAGCCATTTGTCTTCCCTATTGACCTGCAATGTAACATTAGCAAGCAGTAAAATGAGTTCCCCCACCATCTCCTCCTCCCAAGCAAACAACCTCCGCCTCTACCTCCACGCCTCTCCACCCTCCCCTCACCCTAACTGCAACATCTCAAACACAGACTCCCATTTAAGAATTGACAACTCAAATAACCTGCTAAACCTGACTCTAAATGACACCCTTCCATGCCAAACGTCGAACCAAAATAGAGTTGTCCTCCCGTTTTCAACATAGCAACTCACATGATCGCTGAACCAATTCTCCCTACTCAGATTGTGAACAACACGCCACCACTCAGAAGCCTCACGGCCTCCTCCTTTCAACCTCCCCTCATCCACTCCATACCGCGCCGACAACACCCTAAACCACAAACTATCTATCCGGAAACGATACCTGTTGGAGCCTTGAAAAAAGAAAGAGCGTAAACAGGCAGAGATGACAGGACAAATTTCAGTAAAATTAGACGGCCACCAAAAGGTAGATGTTTCGAACTCCAACCCGACAGTCTAGATTTGATACGGTTCAGTAAAGGTTCCCAAAAGGACAAACGACGAGAATTACCACCAATAGGCAGACCCAGATACACAAAAGGTATAGACCCCACCTTACAATTCAAAACCATAGCTGCTTCAGACAACCAAGAAGATGCAACATTCACCCCAACCAAAAAATTGTTAACTTGTGGTTAACTTTATATAATAAGATAGATGAAATGAAATAACTTTATTTGTGTAAAAAAAACAAAGTTGATATCATACATTATTTCTCGAGATCAAATCCTTCGCTATGCACACTTATTCTTTTCCAATATTTATTTTTTGCCTAGTTACTAAGGAAAAATTTCTCAAAAAGATAATAAATATGTAAAAAAAAAAGGGTTAATAGTGCTTTATCCCCGTGTAAAATATTTTTTTTGAATCTCATCCTTGTAATATGAAGATTTTTTGGTTTTGGACCTTCATGGAAAATTTCACCCCCTATAATTTGAGAAAATTTAGGTTTACCCCCTTGTAATTTGAGCAAATTTCGATTTACCCCCTGTTAATTTGAGCAAATTTCAGTTTACCCTCTGCCATATCTTCCATTTTGTACAGTCAAAATTTATGAAGGTCCAAAACCAAAAATATTCAAATTACAAGGACGAAATCCAATTTTTTTTTTACAGGGGGTAAAACCGAAAATGACCTATATTACAAGAGGGTAAAACACTATTAACCCAAAAAAAAATATGCCTTGGACATGAGGAATTCCAATGGTTTAGCCTAGTGGTTAATAGTTGACTCGAAAGTCACAGGGTTCAAACTCTACTAGTAGCGTTGGAAGGAGGTAAATACAAATATCTTTATAAGTGTTTTTTAAGTTCAAAGGTCTTATATGCCTTGGACTTTCCATCACCTTAAAAAAATTTAAACAAAAGGTATTGAACATGGGAACTCTAGTTTACAACATTTTTTTGTTTTTTAAATTATGAACTAGATTGATGGATTTGAAATATATTATCATATAAGTAGTGGTGAAAATAGGTCAGACTTCTGAGTGCCAAACCAATCAATATGTCCTTAGGTATGAGCCTACTTGCAGCTCAGGCCGAACCATACCTTTTTTTCATTAGACAATGTTGAGTTTTTTTATTTAAAAAAAGTTTATTTAGGTTAACAGGTCAAACTTCGAGCCTCAAAGAAAGCATGTTAAACCTACTTATAACTTGAAGGTGTTAATGTGAAACGAGTCTTTAAACAGGCTTGTAGGTCTTAATAGTCTTTTAAAAGGATCTATGAGAAGTAACATGTCATCTTGGGCCTTGGTTTTTTTTTTTTTTGAACAAATCAAACATAAAGCTGGCAAAACCTTGCTCGGCGAAACATATTTTTCATCCTTACACACAGTATGTACAACTTAGTAATTCTTAAATGAAAAAAGCATCTGTAATTATTTCTTTTTTCTAACCCATTGTAATTCGAATTTTTGACTGTCATAGACGATTCAAAGTTGAGTTCTGCTCTTTACCCAAAGCAAATTGCTCGGTCCCAACTGAAATTCTGAAACTACCCCTGCATGAGTTAACACCATGTTGATCCTTCAAAAAAATCAGTAAATTACGGTACATGCACATACATACCCCAAAAATTCACATTCTTTTCACTCTCTAGACCTTACATTGCATTGGGCCTACACTTTGTGTACTATCATAAATTTGCATTTTACTTTTCCTTTTAAGACAAAAGCAACAAATTTAAACACCAATTATATAGTGCATTATCTATTATCAATGCCTTGGAGAGGAATTATATAGGTTCCTATATATAGGGGAAGCAACTTTTACAGGCATGTGAACGTTTGATGTTCATATTTTTCCTTCGTTATGGTAAATGCATGGACATTACTAGTATGTTTTGAAGGGCTTTAATATACAGTGGTTGGGTTTGAACTCTTTCTAATTTCAAGTAGTTTTTAATCGAATAACTTCCGTGTTGTGTTCGATCCCTAACACTTAGAACATGCACTTTATTTTTTGTTGCTAATAGAAACATGCACTTTTTGTCAAACTAGCTTTGTCATTATTTAATTATAGTTTAATTTAGTTATTTATTTTTATTTGATTTTTGAAAATATTTAGCTCTTTATTTATTACAATAACATTTTAAAATTATTTCAACATCAGTTATTCAAATAATTTTGACTTGACCAGTTTTATTTATAAAATTATTATTTTTAAACAAATCAAACTCAATTCATTTTATTTGATTTTGAAGAAAACTATTAATGATACGTGTATCTATGATCACTATGAATTTTTTTTAGGTTAGAACAATTTAGGCCCCTTATTGATGATCTACTCTTGCAGAAATTAAAGTGAATTCAGGAACTTCATATTCACAGAATCTCTTGGAGGCTTACGTAGAATTTGTTCATATCAATTTGAACCTAGATTACTACATAACTGACACGACACTAATATATGAATTTGTTCATATCAATTTGTCAAACCTAAAATGAAAGGCTTACGTAGAAGGTGTGGGAAATGACAAACCTCTAAGGTGGGAAAATGACAAACCTCTAAGGTGGGAAAATGACAAACTCATACGTACACCTCCACTTTACATTAAGTACTTTGGATCGTTTACCTTACCGTCTCTTTCATATACTCTCTTTTAATCGTGATTTTGAAAATTTTCACCCTACTTTTTAACTCAATTAAGTCACCTAATCACTAGTCTGCACTAATAAGCCACATTATCAAAATATATTTCGTTCTTATATAATTATTAGGCAATTCAATAACCAAAAGTAAAAAGTACCACATGCATTATGTGAACCCTTTAATAAACGTCACATTCGTTATAAACTACCTTTCTTGTGAGCAAAAATAAAGATTTTAAAGAGGAGTACTAAAATACGTTAATTTCTTAGAATCTTTATTTTTCCTCACAACAAAGGTAGTTTACAACGAATGTTCTGTTTACTAAAATACGTTCAATTATTATTTCTTTACTTCAAGTCAAATTTTATTATATAGATAGATTTAAATTTCGGTTGTATCTAGTATGAACCTCTCAAAAGAGACTAAAGAATGAACCCTTATCGTATTTAGTAACAAACAAATTTATATAATAAAAAATTAAAAATAATATATTACTAAAATGTATTCAAGATAATAAGATTTACCTTTACGTAAAAAACTTTTATCATTATTTTTGAAGATGCTTTAAGAAATTAACATAATTTACAAAGTAAAATCATAATTGTAAATTTTTTATTTATATGAAAAAACTAACTAATTGCAAATATTTTTTCCTTCTGATGGGTCTAAAACTAGGGCATTTGCCTTGCCTTTGGCCTAACACTTTTATTATGCAAAATGTTTGAATTTTAAAGGTGTTAGATTTTGTTAAACAGTATTATATTAAATATATAACAAAATATGTTTTTTTTAATGATTTAAATTCTTCTGGTGAATGGAATATGAATTTCTTGATTAACAATTTAGTCCTGTAACTTTGAAACCAATCAGTTTGGTCCCTAAGTTATGCAAGTTCATGCAACTTGATCATTTAACTTATAAAAACATCATATCAATTTATGAGAGACCAAGTTACATTAATAATTTACATGGTTGGGCTAAGAGATTGAATGGGTGACGAAGTTAAATATTCATGATTCAAATCATGATAAGGGAGAAAATACTAACATTTGTCACTAAAAAATGTTACATAAGTTTGTGGAACCAAATTTAGTTAATGTACATAAGTTTGTCACTAAACTGAACTTTTAAAATAAGTTAAGTAATTAAATTGAGCGGTTTTAAAATTACAAAACCAAATTGAATTTTTAAAATAAGTTAAGGAACCAAATTTTATTGGGTCCCTATAAAAGATATAATCCTTTCTAAAGGAATGAACTATAATAAAAAAAATTCGTGCAAAATTTTTGGATCGAAATATAAACAAAAAACTATTTCTATTATTTAACCTAATATCTCTATAATGGTGGATTCTAAGGTGAGGGAGCAATTAAGTCCCTCACTGGTGTACCATCTATAATATACCATTAGATTTTTAAAAATGATCTAAGGGTTCAAATTTTATTAAAATAAAGAGAGTAACACATATGCCTTCCTCCACCTAATCTCTCATCTCCTCTCCTCTCCTTTTTTTTTTCTCCGGCAAAACCTTCATCTCTTAATGTCTTCTTTCTTATTCTATTGGAAAGAGAAAACCCAAATCAAAGAACCTAACCTTGTAACAATGAAAAAAGAAAACCCAAATTAAAAAAAAATCTTAAACCTTGTAACAACCGATTGAAGCTTGACAGTTGATAAAAAAAAACACAATGCAAACGAATATCACAACCTTTAACATTCTAGATTTAAAGATTCAGTTTAATTTTTATAGGCAATTGGTAAAAACACAATCATTGGAAATCTTATAATTTATTCATGAATAGCCATAATTTTTATCGTTAATTTTTTTATTTGCTTCAATTTACATGCAGATCTAAAACCTTCTATATACAAATAGTCATAATTTTTATTTAATTGTTTATCCATGATCGTCTTCATTGCTAAGAGACCACCGTCTTCATGTTCATCAAACATGAGAAGATTTTCAGGTTCATCCATGATCACGATTTTGTGGTAGTTAAGAAGCAAAGCTGAAGAAGACAATTAGGAGGAGGGATTGGGTGGAACCAGGCATATATGTTACTCTCTCTTTTTCAATAAAATCTAAACCCTTAAATCACTTTTAAAGATCTAATGGAATTTAATAGATGATTCACGGGTGAGAGACTTATATCATTATTTTAATTTAACTTTTATAGTTACAATTTTTTTTAAGAGAAATACTAGTAACATTCACTTTTCAACACTCTTTTCTAGCACTCACTTTTTTATTGGGTGGAATCAATGTATGTTCCACTACTTTGTGTGGGTTCAATTTTCAAAGTGTAAACTCATGATAATTTAAACAAATAAAAGAGTAAGTATTAAAGAGAGTGTTAAAAAAGAGTGTATTATTTTTTTAAAAGGCAAAAGATAATATATTTACAATGAATGAATATACCAGTCCAGGAGGGTAATTTATGCTATATAGTTAATTTTAAATTGATCTTGTATAATGTGATTTAATTACTATCTTCATAACAATGAATTATTTTTTATTTTTTTTATCTCGAAAGGACTGTATACATACTAGGCACTAGCAATAATCTCTGGGTGTATAATTCACTATTAGAAGCACCTAATTATATTACAGCACATATCATACGTGACTCAATTTAATAAGACCCAAGCAAAACTTTAGGAACAGATATCATGTGATTAAAAAGAAAAGGTATACCAAACTTAATTAAGATCAACTTACCTGCCGGGGACAGGAAATGTTGATAGTGATATCAAATTGTGAACTCTTTCTGGGTTCATGTACGGGTTGTTTGTCATTGATTTCAATCCTATTTGATTGAAAGAACTATTTCTGTATTTCATAGAGATGAACAACAATCTATTGTTACAAAAGGATTGACTTGTTCAAAAGTACATGATCTATATGTATATCAATAAAAAATTGAACACATAACCTAAAACTTAAAAGTTATCTGTCAAATGTGCCATATGTTATAAGGATTTACATGATATTAATACTCATTAATTATTTTGTGAGAGGAATCTCATTAATTAAGTTCACACTAGCCAATTACCCAACATGGAAATTTAATTAAAATATGTATATATGTCCAATTATATTTGTTACGATAAAAAAGATTTATGTGAGTGAGGTTTCAAGAACTCGCCAAACTCATAGAACACTAACCTAAAACATATTATCCACTAATCAAGGTTCTCACAACGACCATCAAAATGGAACTCAATTTCTTGTGGATCTAAGTTGAAATATTCGAACTCAGTTTCTTGTGGATCTTAGTTGAAACTTACAAAATGAACCAAACACACCCAATTATATTTGTTTTTATCCATCAATTATAATATATAAACATGTATCCTCTAATTACATCTGTTTTAATCTAAAAATTCTTACATTCATGAGTACAACTTTATTGAGCACAATCAATCAAAAGTTCAAGTTACTACCAATATGTTCAATCTAAACTTTGATATATAGTAATAATACACACCTTGAACTTTTTAATTGACTAAAACCATATTTTCCCATACATACTCACTGTACTCACCTAAGAAAGAAATACACATTCCAGTCATTAATATAAGCAAAAGTTTAGATTTTAGATTCATTTAATTAATAATGTATATAGTCTTTATTGTATACCATATACATCATTTAATAAATGAATCTAAAATATGATTTTTGATTATAATAGTAATGGGATGCTATATTATTCAACCAGCTGCACCTCCACTCCTTCTCATAGTACTCAACTCCATGGAAGAATCATTCCTTTCCTTAACCATCCTCCCTTTCTCTTCCAACATCTTAACATACATCCCATAAACATAAGAACAAAATCCCCACATACACAAAACAGTTGAAACAGCTTTCAAACCACCAAATGCATCTCTATAAACAACAACACCACCCAACACATTCATAGACAACAAAGCTGTCATACAAATCCCACCAGTCAATGAAGATGTCAAGAAAACCATCCCAGCAGTTCCCATAAAACAAAACTGCCACGTCACGACATTCGCCATAACCGTCACCCAATAAACTCTACTTCCCTTATCAAAAACCTCCTCACTTTCTCTCTTCATTTCTTTAAATCCGCCGTCCCACGCCATTCCTACCGTCGCTAAAACCGTCGCTGCAATCTCCATTATAAGCTGCATTTCCATCACCATTTCGTAACAATAAACCTTTTTATAAACCTTCTCCATAACTGGTAAATAAAGTGCAAATAACAACCCTGCACCAAGGGTGCAAAAGAATCCAATAAAGTATTCTTTTTTTGTTAGCCCTTTTGGTCTCTCACTACTAGAATTCAATGCAAGAATGATTGAACTCAATGTGAGAAGAATAACACAATTTAGATTTGAAAAAGTAATTTTTTGTTTCACTATGATGGCTGAGAGAATGAGATTAAAAACAAGCTGTGATGATAGTAAAAGTGCTGAAGTTGAAACAGGTAGATATGCAACACCCCATGAGATTAAAAGATTGTTAAACCCTAACATGATACCAACAAAAATTGATAAAGTTAACATTTTTGGTGTGAAATCAGTGAAAGGTTTTCTTTTGGTGAGATTGAAGAGATAAGGGAGAAAAATTGGGATGAGTAAGAGAGGGAAGCCAGCACATTGAACCCAAGTTGAGACCCATTTGCTTGAACCTTTGTGGATGAAATAGTATTTTGAGAGTAAACTTGATGAGATTGAACCAACAAAGAGTAAGAGGTAGTTGATTATCAAAAGGGGCATGTACCTTTTGTTGGTAATGGATTTTTGATCATTTGCATGCAGGTGATTTTTGTTGTTGTTGACAAATGGTGATGGTTGATTTTGATGTTGTTGTGTTTCTTCTTGATGTTCAATGGCTTCAATGTCAATTGTGTCTTCATTGTTGGTAGGGTTCATGGTGGGAGATTGATGATGATGGTGGAGTGGTGGGGTTTGTGATCTTGACTCCAGAGTTGCAAAATAGAGAGAGAGAGAGATTTGCTCACAAATACTAAACTTTACTTTGGATATTCATAAGCTGCCATGTAGGACCAAGATTTTCCTTCAAAGGAAAAAAAATGTAGTATCAAGATTTGAATTTTATACTAATATTTATTAAAGTTTAGTATTTCATTTTGAAAAAGTATTTTCCTATTATAAAAAAAGGGTTTTTCCTTTAAAAGAAAACAAATGTTTAAGTTTCAGATCCGAATTGCCAGTAATAGGAAAACTTGGAAATATTCAAGAGTTAACAAAATCTTAATTGACGGTTTGTATCATTAGCTCAACTACTCAACTTTTTTTGAAAGGATCGGACTTTAAATTTAGGATCTCACAATTGTATGTGTGTTTCTAACGGAGATTGCCACATTGTAATACATAGTTAAAACATAAGGTCTATCTAATATGGACACATATCATCAATCCTTAGAACCGAAAGATGTTGTGGTATCCCTCAAATAATTAGATATTTTTTAAAATCTAAATTTTGTTGTGTATGCTACCCTAAAGGTAAAATTAATTCAAATTTTAAATTTATTTTAAAATAATTAAATATAAACAATAATAATTTTTTGAAGGAAAATATAAAAAATAATGTCATCATTAAATAATTAGATGTTAGATACATATTTTTTTTAGGAGATGAAAATTTTATATCAAAAGTCATACACAAAATATACAAAGAGAATATTGAATTTAGGAACAGAATTAGTATGTTGAAGGGATTTGTATAATTTTAAATGCATCTGAACAGTAAATTTGTAACGATATGATTTATGAGAATTCAGCAATAATTAGACAGGTCAGGTAAAATTAATGGTAGCTGTTTTAATTAACGTTATCTATTTTGGTGAATCCATGTTTTGGACGTCATACCAAGAAAAGAGCTTTTCTAAAAAGAGCTTTCCCGTGAATAATGATTAAGTTGCTTTGAACGTTTCACAAATTTCAAATAGGATGACAGCATCTTAGATGAGATATATTCGCTTCTTACCTTTTTATAAGCACAATTTGTTTTTAAAAAAAAACGAGTGTTATTCAAACATCAAAATATTTACATCGACGTTATGCTCCTCTAGCATTAATTATAAGTAAAAATAAATAAATTTCTCACATCAAATATAAACAAAAGTCACCAAACTCATCTCTATTTAATGCCATTGTTTCAAAAATGTCACTTTAATTCTCTCCATTTTCAAGATTAATGCTTAGTCAATATTAATTCTCTCTAAGAATGTCGACAAGGACATTTTACATCGAGTCAAAATCGTCTTCATTTACGTCATTCTCCATTTCTTCCATTTGGAGAGATAAAAACACATAAAATTTTGAAAAAAGTAGAAAATAATTAATGATGGTGGAACTCACTTAGTGGTAGGACTCACATCCTATTTATTGTGTGTATCTCTCTCTAAATGACATCTTCCATTTATTTTCATAAATGGAGAGGATCTTTACTCTTTTACATCACACATGTTATAAGCATCTCAACAATATGGCCAAGTATTTGGGGGCAAACATAAGTCCAGGTAGAGCTACCAGGGGAAAGTTTCATAACATCGTTGACAAAATTAAAAGTAGACCAAGTGGTTTGGAAGCAACAATGCTTGAGTTTTGCTAGCAAACTTACTCTATCTAAATCAGTTTTGAGCTCTTACCATACTATCCTATTCAATATTCTAAGCAGCCTAAAACCCTTTGTAACGAGATGTAAAAAATTCCAAGGAACTTTTTATGGGTTGAGTATGACCAATCTCGCAGACCCCGTCTTGTGGGGCAAGACATTTGTTGTCTTCTAAAGAATGAGGGTGGCCTAGACATTAAGAGACCTCATCAGATGAATGACGCTTTTCTTATGAAGATGTTTTGGAATGTTATCACCAAACTTGATGACCTTTGGTGCAAGGTTCTTTATAGTAAGTGTGGGAGGAATAAAGATCTTAGAGTAACCATAGATTCTCAATCATATGATTCTCCTTTGTGGAAAGCTATAACAGACATCTGAGATCAATTTCAGCAAAATATTGTGTGGCAGCTGGGCAATGGTAACAATTTTAATTTTTGGATGGATAAATGAACTTCGAGTGGAACTTCCATCACTAATCAAACAAGTATTTACACGACTCTATATGCGAGGGACGTGGTAACCTCCTTAGGAGAGTGGGATAATAAGTTCCTTACTTCTTACTTACTATCTACATTTACTTTACAAGTTCTTGCTATCCTTACACCTTTAGAAACAAATGGATATGACAATATTGGTTAGGGAGGAACCATCACTAGGGATTTCACAATTCAAAGTGCCTATGATTCTCAAAATTCTAGAGCTCAGTCCATAAAGGGAGATTGGAAGGACTTTTGAGTTGGAAAGGACCACATAGAATTCAAACATTTATGTGGGTGGTGGCTCATTAGAGGTTGCTCACTCCATCATTTATCGTCACTCGAGCAAAGGACACCCTCAATGAATTGTGTTACATGTAGTGAGCAAAGGAACCGATTCACCATGCAATTTCTACTCACGCTTGGACCAAACCTTCCGTAGGCACAATTAAATGCAACGTAGATGCAACCGCTTTCAACAATAATTTTGTCATGGGGTATGGTACGTGTTTTCGCGACTCTACACGTACTTTTTTGCTTGGAAAATCATACTTTTACCATTCATCAGCCACAATTTGAGAGGCCGAGTCTCTAGACTTACTTGACATAGTTAAAGTGGCTATTTCAAATGGGATGCATGATGTACTATTTGAAACTAATTTAAAACTTATGTTTGATGCCCTCAACTCAAACTCTTCTCCAAGCAATGAGTTTGGTGATCTTGTAATCCAATGTAGAAGTCTCTGTTTTTTTTTTTAAGGAAAATAAAATTCAAATAAAGTAAAAAGGAAGTACAAGACTGGGAGACATGAACCTGACCCAGAAAACCACCAATTCAAACCCTAATGGGTGATACATCAATCAGTACACAAGTGGTAAATAAAAAAAAACCCTAAACATTAGTTCCACAGACAATCCAGCACACCCAAGTATGAATGCGAAACCGAATTGCAAAAAAGACGCAGATCGTCTGCCAACACAGAGCCGATCCAAGGTCCATCAGCACCCTAAATAAATAGCAAGCGTTAAATGCCCTTTCGGGCCAACCTCCAATCGTAGTCCAAACGGAGTGAACAAACATTGGAATACAGTCCACCGACGACGGCGCGCGAACAACCGCAACGGAGGATATAGTTCTAAAGGTACACCAAAAGACAACTACCATCAACACAGAGTGTCGACGCACCTAGCCCTTTCGAGCGCATCTGGCTAAAGTTGAATCCATAGCATCCAACAACAGCACATAGATGAACATAACTTAAAACCAGGTCTTAACTTTTGAAAACCAGGATTAAGATTATCAACAATCAGATCATGAACCAACCACCATCATTTTCCACTTTCTGTAAACAAAACAAAAAAAAAAGCAATAACGGAGCAACAACAGAACCACCACCACAAAAACACACAAACAAGGAGACCCTTAAACCAGTTCAACAAAGAGCCGCCGGAAAAACCAACAACAGCCACTGCAAACCAACCCACAACCTTGAACAACATCAAATTTGCGAGCAACGAAACACAAACAAAACCAACAGACAAACCCATATTCGGAACCACAAGAGCCACCGGTGCTAAAACAACCAAAACAGAGAGAACCGTTGACAACAGCCACAGCCATCGACGAAATCGGCGTGGTTCTCCACCAGAAACGAAAAGCAACAGCAACGAGAGATCTGGCAAAAAAGGAGGTGCGGATGTCTGGGTCATCATCGCACCACCATAATCAATCGCTACATTGAGGAAGAAAGGTTTGGATCTGGAGGAGAAAGAGAAAAAAAGGGGCGACAGTGCTGTGTTTTTTCTAGAGACAGGTCGGAGGGTTATTCTAGAGAGAGAGGGTCAAAGTCTCTTATTTGATAGACCCAACTTTGCAATGTCGTATGTTAGGAGGCAAGCAAACTGTGTTGCTCATAGTATTGCTAAAGCATCACTATCTCATCCTAGCCCCCTTATTTTTCATCATTTAATGCTTGCTTTGGATTTCTAAATTTTGAATGAGATGAAGTAACTTTGCCTTTGCTAAAAAATATAAATAAATAAGTTTTCACATTATGGATCAATCACCAAAGAATGACATCCACATTCCATTTGTGGATGCTAAATGTAAAATCCACAAATTTTTCGCTAATACTGATGCTACATGTCATAAAGTAGCTTTATCTATTTGAGGTTGGATATATCATCCACGGCTAATTAACAGAGGTTGGCATTTGCGTCTAAATGGACACTAATTCTTAGCCACAATGCTTTTAGTGTCGTTTCCAACTTCGACTATATTCCAGCACTAAAAAGTTGTTAGCATCCTATTTTTGACATATATCGCTAGTATGTGGCCGATGCTAAACACTAATTTCTTGTAGTGCTAGTAATTTGTAAAGAATAAATATATTAAGACTTTAGAGACAAGTTTTTTCTTTGAAAGTATGCTTATAAAAATGGACAAATGGATCAACACATGACAACATAATTCACATGAGCTAGAGCTCACCGAAATTCGTCCTAATTTTTCACGAGAACCTCGCTTTGATCAGGTATAAGTGGGGGTTTGGATTTTTTTCCGATTTTCAAAGTCGAGGCGAGGGTGTGTGGGGGGGGGGGGGGTGCTAATATCCACCTTTATCCGTCTCCAAACCCTCCCCTAAGTAAAAAAAGAAAGAATATTTCTTAGTGTAACTGTTATTTTGTGTATACGACAGGGGTGAGGGCAGTGCGGGAAATATGAAATTTTTGCAGGGGTGGAGATCCAAATTCCAACCTGGAAGGGGCACATTTACAAATGTGAGATTTTTTCAGGGAGTTGAAGACGAGGTTGGATTGGAGGAGGCGGCAAAACCCGCCCCGACCTACAACATTGCCATACCTAGATGGATTAGTAGTTACTTCAATTTCTTTTTTTTCTTTTCTTTTTGTACAACAATTGATTTTGAGTTTTATAAATTTAATAAAGCTTGCATATGTTAAAAATATTAAAAGATAGTTTCATAGCAATAAAATATGATTTTTATGTATTTGTTTTTTGGTAGGATTATTTTTTGTAATTAAAGTGCAAAAGTGGGAGAGAATATTTTTTTTAGTGGTGCTATATGTCGCGAGCATGTTTCTCACGAATGTCTCACGAACATAAAATTGCATGGGTAGGTTGGTATACTATGTGTTTATCGAAGGAGGAAGGTGGTTTAGGTGTTAGGAGGATGAGGAGTTTAATGTCGCTATGTTAGGGAAGTGATGTTGACGTATGTTGATTGACAGGGATGAACTTTGGTATAGAGTCCTAAAGGCGAGATATGGAGAGGAGGGAGGTCAGTTGAAGGAAGGGGGTGGTGACAGCTCGGTGTGGTGGAGGATGTTATGCGGTATTCGTAGAGGCGCATGGTTAGGGGAGGGGAGTTGGTTTGAGGATAATGTCTGTAGGGTGGTAGGTGGAGGGACTAGCACTTATTTTTGGTTAGATAATTGGTTGGGGGGAGTTCCCTTGCGAGTGCAATTTACCCGCCTTTTTGAGTTGTCTGAAAACAAAGGGGCGACAGTGAAGGAGATGGTTGAGAGAGGGTGGGATGTTGGTGGTGGTGCCTGGGTGTGGAGGAGGCGTCTTTTAGCCTGGGAAGAGGAGTCTGTGTCGGAGTGTTCGTCCTTGCTGTGTGATATTGTTTTGCAAGTATCTACTCTTGACAGGTGGCGGTGGGTGCTTGATCCTATTGGCAGGTACTCTGTCAAAGGGACATATAGGTACCTTACGCTTCCTACTACACCTGTGGAGACCGGTCTTTATGATGCAGCTTGGCTAAAACAAGTTCCGTTAAAGGTTTCTGTGTTCGTTTGGCGTCTTCTCCCCAACAGGCTCCCAACCAAAGATAACCTCCTTCGCAGGACAGCTCTTCACCATGATGACATTACTTGCGTGGAAGGGTGTGGCCGTCCAGAGACTTCACATCATCTCTTCTTCCGCTGTGATACTTTTGGCGGCTTGTAGCTTCATGTCTATCAGTGGCTCGGCATTTTGTTCATACCTCCAGTTATGGTTCATGACAATCTCCATCAGTTTGGTAATTTAGCAGGGTTACCGCGTTCTACTCACTCTTTTCTTCAGGTTATTTGGCATGCTTGTGTTTGGTTCATTTGGAAGGAAAGAAACAACATGATTTTTAATCACAAAACAGAGGAAGTCGGTCTTTTGTTGGATAGTGTTAAGTTAACGTCTTTTTTATGGTTGAAAGCTAACAAGCTTACTTCCGTTTTCAGTTATACTGACTGGTGGCGGGACCCTCTTCTGTGTATGGGTGTTAGAGACTAGCTTTCTTCATGTATGTTTCATTCGTTGTGCTTTTCCGTTGGCATTAGACACTTAACTTTATAACTTTATCGAGTGGTTCTCTCTGCACGCCTTGTGCGAGTTGAATCTCTCTTGGTGTTTAATATAATCTCATTTTGATTTCTTAAAAAAAATAAAATGCAGTGGTAGCAAAAAAAGTAAAAAAAAACATTAAAAAAAAGACCCGATTGCCATGCATGGAATTAGGTGTTACAATAAAAGGAGTAGCGGTCGGGATGATTTCGGGAAAGTAATTTTCATTGTAAACAGATCCATTTTATTTTTAGAATGGATGATCTCATGTGATATGAGGATTCATTAAAATCCTCACAATTCATTGTTAGTGTAAAGTAAAGAGATTTTAGAAAAAATGAATTATTAAAGGTGGAGATCAAGAAATATAAGGAAACATTTCCTCAAAAAAAAAAAAAATAAATATATATATATAAAAGGAAACATATGATGAAAATATTTCGTAGCAACAAATGCTGAACAGCATGATGAAGACATGAAATTGACACGAGTTATACACGACCTTTGTATATCTTTATCTTTTTTGAATTTTTCATTTTTATTATACCAGCTTGGCCTAAGATATTTTTGCATGCTTTTTGTTTTCTGAGCAAATATTTTTGTATGCTTTGACATTATTATTATTATTGTTTTCTGAGCAAATATATTTATATGCTTTGACATTATTATTTTTTTCTGATTGATCCCAGCACGTATAAGTTCAACTTGTGACCTACTCCAATACTAAATTCATTCATCAACTCACTCATGCGCTCACATTTTATTTTGGTTAAAATATGTTTAGAACAAAGGGGATGAGTAATATGTCCCTGTGAGCTTAGCTCAGTTGGTAAGGATAATGCATAATATATGCAAGGTTTGGGGTTCAAATCCCGGACACTACCAAAAAAGTGGATGAGCAATCATGAGTGTAAACCAATTATTTTGGGTTAAATAAGTTTTTGATCCCTATAAAATTGGAAACTTTTAAGTTTAGTCCTTGCTTATTTTTAATAGCTTTTTTAGTCCCTACAAAAAATATTTACTTGTAATTTTAGTCCTTGCTAAAACAAAGTTTGTTTAATTATTCTTAAACTCTTAAATTTTATAACGATTTTTCAGAGACAAGTTTAGAACATTGCAAAAGGTTCATTTACTAAAATTTAGAATTTTTTAACATGAAATGAATTAAATATGAATTTTTTTAAACGACAAAAGTTCAAGATAAAAGAAACAAAAATTTGAACGTAGAAATCAAATTTTGAGATAATTTTTTGCGGAGGAACTTTTATTAATGTTCTTAACACATCTACAAAAAATTGTTTAAAAACTTAAGATTTTAAGCATAATTAAACAAATTTGAATCTAGGGACTAAAACTGAGTGCATAAATTTTTTATAAGGACTAAAAAAATTATTAAAATTAAATAAAACTAAACTTAAAAAGTCCCAATTTTATAGGGACCAAAAACATATTTAACCCTTATATTTTTCACATGATTTCAGTATGAATTCAACATTTTGGTACGCTAGTCCAGTTTTCTAATTTAATCTTAAAATTAAGGACATGAAGTGACAAAGAGTTCTAGCTATATATCCATGTAAATTCAAATGTTTACGGCTATACTTGCGTATTACAGATCAATTATATCATCACATTGGCCATCACATTTGAACTCATACTCTATGGAATATAAGTCACATCTTTAGTAAATATATTAACCTTCCTAAACTTTTAAATATGATTTTATCCCCGTAAATATACCTATTTTTCGTTTTAATTCCTTTAAATTTTTCTTTCAACTCTTAGTCCTTTTAAAATTTTCAATCACTTTTTTTGGTCTCTATTTTTAATTAAATTTTTGTATTTTTTAATAAAATTGTGCAGAATTTACTTCTGCAAATGAATTCTACATGAGTTTACTTTAAATGAGGGACCAAAAGTGAAGATGAAATTTTTAAAAACGAAAAGTTAGCATATTAATAAGGACCAAAAACATATTTAGCTTAAATGACAATTAACCATTATAATCACAAGTGTTTTCTAGTCCTTAATCTAATACACTAAGTCAGCTATACATAAGGGAAAAAAATTGTAATTTAACTATACTAAATAAAATAAAGAACATGGTCCTCACGACTACAATATGAACAATCATGCAGGCAATGAACAAATTTTTTATATTTCATGTCTCTTCTTTATAAGTACTTACTCTCTGGCATTTTACAAGTTCAAATTATTCACTTTCTCATATAGAAATATCCATTTTCCACCTCAAGAATCTCAATCATGGAGAGCTTCCAAAAAGAAAAGCAGATTATGGTGGATCCACTTTCATTGAAAAATTCACCTATCAAACAAGATTACTACCAAGAAACTACAAAGTTGCCAACTATAATCACAACTTCTTCTACCACTTTGCACCCTCCAACATTACAACCTCCGAAGCTAAGATTTTTAAGCTTGAGTCTCCCGAATTCGGTTAACTCATCACCCCGGTTTGATTCCATCAAAAAATCGAAACCTGGGAGCCCGGAAACACAACGTCAAGAATCTACTAACAATGTGACCACCACACTTCAAGATCTTCTTCAAGAAGCCCGTTTTGGGAAGAGCAAATCATGTGGTGATGGAAGAGAAAGTGCTTCCTTAGAGGAGTTTGATTTTGATCAATGGTTGACTAAACTAAGTACAAAAGAGCTAGAAAAATGGGAGTGGCATTATGGTACTTTCACAAAACAAGAACATGTTAAGGAAAGTCCTAAGAATGTTGTTAAGGAAATGAAAACAACAACACCACATGATGGATTCAAATGCAATTCTCTTTGTCTTTTTTTACCTAACTTTGTTGGTAAAATAAAGCCAATTAAAATAAGAAAGGAAGTGTCAGAAAAAGTAGCTGCTGCAACAATGTCTAGGAATGTTTCATTAGAAAATTTTGAATGTGGCTCTTGGGCTTCTGCAGCTATGTCTCATGAGATTGATGGAGATTCTAATAACTCTTACTTTGATCTTCCATTGGAATTGATGAAATATGGTAGTGCTATTGAAGTAGATTCACCTATATCTTCATCTTTGGTTTATGAAAAAGACCAACTTAAAGGGGTTTTGAAAAATGGTTCAGCTAGAGGTAGTGCTAGAAGATCCGAGGTGTCACCGCGACATGTTCGGTTTTCTTTATCATCTTCTTCCCCGTCTTACCCTGCATCTCCAGCATTTTGTATTAGTCCTCGTTTGAGAAAAGCTAGAGAAGATTTTAACACCTTCTTAGCAGCCGCACAAACTGCATGATAGTGTTGGAGATTGAGCCTGCCTATGAAAATGTGGAATTTAGACTTCAAATGTATACTCGGAAAATGCTTATTTGAAGGTGGTTCTGAACGTTGCCTTTAATAATCACTTGCTTATGTGCCTGATGTTTTCAATTTGCATGATCATTTTTGCAAGAGTTAGCTTAAATGTTAAAATAACGAGTTTTGAAGGGCAATTATTTAGATGGTATTTTTGTTTGTAATGCAAGTAATCTCATATTGTCTACCTACCAAGTTAAAGACTTGGTTCCACAACAAAGATTCATTGTTAACAATTGTGTCACAACCGATTCAAATGTTTGTTTCTTTGGGAATTCACATCAAACATATATGAATAATTTTAATTGTTGATAACAACGTTATATAACCAATATTTAAAGGGTTTTTGGTCAATGTACATAAGTAAAATAGTTTTGCATCAATAAATGTCATTTTTTACCATTGATCAATAAGTATCATCATATCTTATTTGATTCGAAGATACGATTATTTGATTTAACGGTCAAAACTAACTTGTGAATGATGCATGACTTATCTCACTTATGCACCATAAAACTAACCAGTTTAAAGGAGACAAAAGATACCTTAAAAATGTGCGGATTCATTGAATTGCACGTCAATTTGAGTAATTTGTTTTCCTAATTGACTGGATTTGTGGGGTTAAACTCCAATAAACGTCCTAAAGTATCCATCGTTAGTATATCAAGTGTGAGTAAGAGTCTCAAATTACATGAAAATTGAATGTTGAACAACATATAAGTAATCAGAACCATATATATAATGTCTTAAGGATTTTTGTTAAGATGTGATGTTCAAACCACTTGTGTAGTTTCTCAAAGCCCAACGTGATGATCCATCGGGATTCCTTCAGGAACAAACAATGACATTAGAGTCGATGATGTGCTTGAAAGGGATTGACTACTTGTATTGCAAGGATGGCCTATTCATGTTAACAAATGACAACAAAATGATGTATGTGAATGAAAAATATATTTGAGGAGATCATACTCATAAGAATGAATGAACTCATTGAATTGAAAGTCTTCTTAACAACGATGATCCAACAATGTGACTTATTGATGTTGAGAACCAACGCATTGGAAAAGTGTATGTGAAAAAGCTTTTATTTGCGAGAGACCATACCGATATGAATGAATGGACTCTTTGTATCAAAAATCTTCATAACAATGGTGGTCAAACAATGCGACTCATTGAGAGAGAGAGAGAGAGAGAGAGAGAGAGAGAGAGAGAGAGAGAGAGAGAGAGAGAGAGAGAGAGAGAGAGAGAGAGAGAGAAAAAAAGAGAGAGG
>Ga0228711_1002102_pt1 | contig 30295 bp, 25 predicted proteins | sample MedpolnodulmetaG_2_FD_177996 | JGI IMG/M metagenome (GOLD analysis project Ga0228711, IMG submission 177996) | Root nodule microbial communities from Medicago polymorpha collected in Santa Monica, California, United States - brown nodules | ecosystem: Host-associated > Plants > Roots > Nodule... | reverse complement strand
TTAATGCTTTTGGGTAATTTAATCGGTTGGGAAATCGTCGATTAAACTATCCAATCGACTTTGTGATCGTTTAAATGTTTGGGAAATCGATGTTTAAACGATCCCTTATAAATAACGATGTCATTTGGACACGAATGATATTGTCGAGTGATTGTGATAATATCGTTTAAAAAACTAGAATCCGTTATTTGATCAAGAGATTGCAGTTGTTACGCTTGGTTGACGTCTCTGACCCCAAGCGAAATAGCTCTATCTCTTCTCGTTTTACTTTTATGTCGAATAGAACAATAGTTTTACACAAACAAACAATTTATCCCCAAACACTTAACGTGATGAATATTGTGAAAACGCTTATGAAATACGCAACTCCCTACGGATACGATCCTATTATACTTACGTGTAAATACTTATGACATGTAAAAATTATACATCAGGAAGCTAAAGTAAAATATTAGCTTAAGCATGCATGAAACATGGAAGCAAAGAAGTTAAAAACTTGAAAACAATACCTGAACACACCAACGCAAAGAAGCAAGAACGTAGCAACACAGGAAAGCAAGAATGCTACAAAACGTGTCGAAAACAGTTCTGCAACCTTATGTTCCAAGAAGTTAATAATCGATTACAATTTACTACAAGAACAGTTATATCTTTTTTGTTTCTAAAAATCTTGTTCTCTTTTTTTTTTTGTGACATTTATTTGAATCGGCAAAAAATTTATAGACTTCAAACCCACCACAAGCTGTGAATAGGCGAACACCAAAGGAACAAACTACATCATAAAAGGTTCAAGTGGCTTGAGATAGTCCCAAATGGTGACCAAAAACCAACATAAAACAACAACAGAGCAAAAGAAAAATTGCCACCATAGGTTTGAGTATATATTATTATTACTAGCGAAAATTGCCACCATAGGTTTTTTCTTTCCGCTTTTTATTGCGCTAACGTTTGAAAATTATGAACGTTTTTTTTTATGAAATTTTGATTACCATGCATGATTATCTATTTCAATGACTCCAACAATATAACAAAAAAAAAATATAATTTTAAAAAAAAATTAATGACATCAATAACAATCTTTATTATAGAAAAAGTTGTTTAAAGGTATAATTGGGATGATGAAAAAGTAAGTATAAATATACTCATCTAGTTTGTTACACTTTTTAAATGATATAGAAAAAAAAACCAGACATATATATATATATATATTTATCGTGTTTGTTACATTTTTTTTAATATTTAAATTTATTCTTATCTTTTTGTTACATGTGTTATTTCTATTGAAAATTGAGGGAATTTTTGAAAAGAAAAAGTTAGCCCAAAAGAGCTGAAATGAGTTGTTTTCTTTATATACAGTATAGATATCCCTAAAAAAAATTATTATTATTAAATATTAATATATTATATGTTAGATTATTTTTAATTTTTTAAATATGTTTGAGGGATGATTTGTTTTTTGGTGAACAAGTTTAGAGGAAAGATTGCCACCAAAAATTTGATGTTGTGAAATTCTTGTACAACATTGAAGAAATGTAGCCTTTTGTTAAAACTAATTTAACAATCTAAAATTGTCCGTAAAAATATTAAGGGGACAATTATCAAATATTTCCAAAGAAATAATATAGTGACACATTAAAAACATCCCCAAAAGTATTTAAGGAGACATTTAACGATTGTTATCAAAGAAATAATAGAGTAACACTCTAAAAATGTCCCCAGAAGTATTTTAGGGAGGACATTTATCAGGGGTAGCATAAATATATTTTTGTCAATTCCAACAACAGTATAACTCAGAAGAAGGCACTAAACAACATCAAAGTTGTAACAATATTTGATATTTCACTAACCAAACCTCACGACAGTTAAAATGAATACTCGTCCCTTTATTGCCCTTCTTTTCTTTTCTCTTTGTTTCATTATTTCTTTTTCTCATTCTCTAAGCCATAGTTTTAGTTTTGAACTCATCCACCGCGATTCTTCAAAATCACCACTCTACATATCTGCACAAAACAAATTCCAGCATGTTGTCAATGCTGCACGTCGGTCCATCAATCGTGCCAATCATTTATTTAAAGATTCCCTCTCCAATACACCTGAATCAACTGTATATGTCAATGGAGGTGAGTATTTGATGACTTATTCGGTTGGTACACCTCCTTTTAATGTATATGGTGTTGTTGATACAGGTAGTGACATTGTTTGGCTTCAATGTAAGCCTTGTGAACAATGCTACAAGCAAACCACTCCTATATTTAATCCTTCAAAATCATCAAGTTACAAAAATATTCCTTGCTCTTCTAACTTATGTCAATCTGTGAGATATACCTCTTGTAATAAACAGAACTCTTGTGAATATACTATTAACTTTAGTGATCAATCATATTCACAAGGAGAACTTAGTGTTGAGACTCTTCCATTGGATTCCACCACCGGTCATTCTGTTTCATTTCCTAAAACTGTTATCGGATGTGGACACAATAATATGGGGATGTTTCAAGGGGCAACTTCCGGTATAGTTGGTTTTGGAACTGGACCTATGTCTCTTACAACACAATTGGAATCTTCAATTGGTGGTAAATTCTCTTACTGTTTGTTGCCATTGTTAGCTGACTCAAACAAGACGAGCAAACTCAATTTTGGAGATGCCGCAGTGGTTTCTGGTGACGGTGTTGTGTCAACTCCTTTTGTGAAAAAAGATCCTCAAGTTTTCTACTATTTGACATTAGAAGCATTTAGTGTTGGAAACAAAAGAATAGAATTTGGAGGGTTAGATGACAGTGAGGAGGGTAACATCATACTTGATTCCGGTACAACATTAACTCTTTTACCGTCTCATGTTTATACTAATTTGGAATCGGCAGTGGCACAATTGGTGAAACTAGATCGTGTTGATGATCCTAATCAACTATTGAACCTTTGTTATAGTATCACATCAGATCAATATGATTTTCCTATAATCACTGCACATTTTAAAGGTGCAGATATTAAATTGAACCCAATTAGTACCTTTGCTCATGTTGCTGATGGTGTGGTTTGCTTAGCTTTTACATCATCTCAAACTGGTTCCATCTTTGGAAACTTGGCACAACTAAATTTGTTGGTTGGTTATGATCTTCAACAAAATATTGTGTCGTTTAAGCCTAGTGATTGTATCAAGGGGTAATGAAATTAGAGTTTGTTCGCTGAACTCTTTGAATTCTAATGATAATAAAGTTTGTATTTTACTTCATTTCCATCGATTTTATATATATTAAAGTTAATTCACATCGGGATTGCTTGTTACGTACTCCCTCCGGTCCTTATTATAAGAAGTAATTGATTTTTTAGATTCATTGAATAATTAATGTATCTCGTTATAAATATAGATTAGATACATCACTTATACAATGAACCTAAAAAGTTAATTATTTCTTATAATAAGAACCGGAAGTAGTATATACTTATGCTATTGAAAAGACATATAAAATAAAATAGCATAAGTTGTGCTTTACAACCATGCTATTCCCTTTCTTTCGAGTTGCACACGAACTCTAAGCGATTAGGAACTATATGCAACTCTCAGTTCACACGTGAAATCTCCACTGGATTAGCAAGCACTGTACCCCTCGTAATCAATTTAGAACATGCTTAACTAGTGTCAGGTTAGCTGAAATTTAACGAGGGGAAAATATGAAGTAAAATAATCCTATCATGGAGAATACATGGCTTTGGACATCAGTGATACATTCATATAGCAGCAGATGGCATAGTTGTTTAAGCCAATACATTAAAAACAAGAGATAGTTGTTCAAATAGCTACATCCAAAACAGATGGTAAAGTAATAACAATTACATCCCAAAACAGATAGTAAAATAAATTATTTGATGGTTTAAACTTTACCCTTTGGAGAATACATGGCTTTGGACATCAGTGATGATGACAATGACCATCTCAACATTGTATTATTATGCTTACATTTTTTATTTTATTACATAGCTTGTAATTTTATTTTGACAATGGATAAATTAGCATGAATAAAGCCTCAAATTAAATGAGCAAATTTTATAAGATGTGAGTCGCGCAAATTCGTGGGGGAGAGAGTGTCGTGCCAAATAGCACCACTCGTTTGAAATATTGAAATTGTAATCCAACTCAAGAGAGATAGAGTTATTAAAATGAGGCCATTATTTTTCTCATCTTATGATTTTCTCGCGTCCTATTCAGATCTCATGTCCTTATGATTTTAGAGGTTTTATGAGGTTTTTTACATTGAGCGCGTGAGAAACTTAAAGACTGAGAAAACAGTCTTCAAATGAAAACCAAATTTATTCAATTACCCAAGCCAACGTTTGTGGGTTCATTTGGTCGGAAACCACGCACATCCCTACTTTTTTTTTTCAATTCACTAGCCTAATCTAATGAAATAACACTTTCAAACTCCTTAGCTATTGTTGTTCTCAATAGTCTCCATCTCAGTTACCGTATCCAAAAGTGAGTATTGTTCTAAGCAGTGTCTATCTACAAAATTCAACCGAATATTACACAATTTAAAGGAGCAAAAGACTTATTGTTTGTTGGCACCATGGATGAAGGATTTGATGCATGACCACGATAGTGACCGGCCCATGACAGCCAATGTAATTTCTGTAGCCCTTAGAATGGACGGTGATGAATTCCAATCAGTGATGATGAAAAGAATTCAATTGGTGAAAAACAAAAGCCACAGAGACCCACCGTTACCTCTTGGAATGATTGCACAATCAAGCAACCTTATTTATAATCCACCGAAGTAATAATCCACAAAGTGTATGCAAGTGGCTGAGGTGATTCAAAATCATACTGAGGTGATTCAATGTGAGGTGCCAAAGTAAAGGGAGAATCAATGGGAGCATTCATAACATAAACAATTCAAAATCATAGTGAGGAAAACTGAATAGTTTTTGAGATAGATATATAGATGGATGGATCGATAGATGGATGGATGGACAGATGGACAGACAGACATATAGAGAGATAGATAGATAGATAGATAGCAGACACGAAGCAAATATACTTGTTCCTCCCACAAACCAAGAGTAGTCAAGTCCCTTTGCACTTCCAAGGGATTTTCGCTATAAGCAAGATACTTCCAACTGCTCTAGCACACAAGCAAGAGGCTTTCAAATGTTCAATCACAATTGAAAGAGACTTCTACAATCTAACTTAATCAAATAAAAGATTATTTGGTTTTACACTTGATTTACAATCAAAGGTGTAATCAATTACAAAATAGAGTCACACTCTTAAGATTTAGAATTTCTAAGATATGAACTTAGTAAGAAATTCTTAAGTGTTTATGCGCTATGAATTTTGATAGAGTAAGGGCACTTGTTAAAAATACCAGAGTCGTATTTTTTTCTTCAAGTCTTCAACTCCTTACATAAGCAAGAATTTTAGAGACGTTAGAGAAGTGTCAGCGCATTAAGAGTTATTCAGAAGCTATCAAATCAAGACGTTGAAATGTTTCCTGATATGGTTAATGTCATTTGAAAAGACATTTGAATCCATTGCTACAAATAGAATTAACAATAGTTTGCAATCATTAAAGTTTCACAATAATATGTGTAATGTCTTACCATTCCATCAGCCGCCATCCTGGCCACATGAACACGGTACTTCGTCAGCACAGTCAAATCGTGTGGCCACCAAGATAGTCATCAAGCTCATCTGGCTCTGGCTCCGGCACACGCTGCTGCTGCTCATCATTACCCACTTCCTAAGCCTCAACATCACCCTCCACCTGCACCTCCTTCTCCACTTGGGGCTTGTACTCTGGTTCCTCCACCTGAGATGATCCCTCGCCATCAGCACGACGTGCCCTTCCCTTGCCATACTTGGGCACTATACCCTCCGCCAGCCTGCTCACCATACGCTCTCTCCTAACAGAACCATGCATTGTTGTTTTGTCACCCCTGGTGCACTCAATAGGTTCCAAACCTGTAACATGCATAAAATGGTTAAAAAACAATCAACAGAAATCCATAAGACAATCAAAGAAATATGCCTCCTGGTACACTTCGGATTATAAAATCCAAACTGCAAAAATCCAGTTCAGATTTTATAATCCGGGCACATTCAACTCTCAGGAAAAAAAATCGAACTCAAAGACTTGCATGCAAAGGGAATGAGACCTAACCTTCACTTTGGTGTTTGATAAAGCTTCGAATGTAATGATTTTGGCAAAAAAAACTCCAAGATTGGACCAATTTGTGGGGTTCGGGTTTTGGTATAAGGGAGAGAGAAAAAGTGAATCTGTAAAATGGGGGGAGTTGCTGATGTTGCTTATATATATATCGCAAGGGTTCAGATTTTAAAATCTGAACTGGTTTTCGGCTTTTAAAATCCAAGGGGGATTTTTGAAAATAAAATAGGACGCGTGATAACCTCATAGGGTGCGAAAAGTTATAGTCTTGTGTTTATGCCCCCTAAATATCCCATTTGACTGAAAAATGCTTTATAAAAGGTGTTAAAATTTTAAAAAAGTTTTACGCGAGTTATCTCCCAAATTTTTTAAGAGACCTAAGAAACATTAAAGTGTCTCTAAAGAAGAATAAACATTGGATATTCAACCATTTGAGCTGACCGACCCTCCCTCCTCTTCGTTTTCTGGTCCAACCGGTCGATCTAGGTTTTAAAACACCGGCTATAGGATGACCTAAACGGTAGGGTTTTTGTTGATCGGAATGTACGTGTAATATTTATGTCCTAAATGCTTTTTCAGTCTCCATTTTTTCAAAAAAAAAAATATGAAGTTTTGATCTCCCTATTTTAAAAACCAACTTTTTGGTCCCTCAATCTTAGTTTTTCTTGAGTTTTGGTCCCCCACTCCATTTTGAAAGCAATTTTGTTGTTGTGGCATTGTCACTAATGATGTGACGGTGTTTATTTGGCTAAATATATTGTACAAGTCATTACTAATATTTTTAATTAATTTTGTAAAATAATAAATATTTAATTAACCTAAATGTTTTCATCATCTTCATTGTGTTCATCATCCTCTTCGTCAATCAATCTAAAAAAACTTTTTAATATTTTTAACTTTCCCTCTTTTTTTTAAAAATAAAATAAAAACTTTTCCCTCATTTTTTTTAGTGAATTAACTTTAACTTGTTTTTTTACCAACAACTTAAGCTCTTTTATTTATTAAAAGATGGAATCATCAACTTCATCCTTGAATTTGCATGAATCGGTCAAATTCGTCCCCCAATTTAATGAAATATCAAAATAGTCCCTAAATTTGTAAAATGTCAATCAATTAAGTTCATCCGTCCAATTGGAGTGTTAACGGTGCTGATGTGACCGTTAACTTCTAACATGTCAGATGCCACATATGCAGGGACTAATTTGACTGATAGTGGCCAAAATTTCCAATGACGGAATTGATTGATTTGCATAAAATGTTCTTTCCTCCCAAATGACTATTTCTTTCTTCCCCACAGCTTTTTCTTCCCCAAATATATAAAATTGGAAACCTAATTTTACCATCTTTAATCTACACTCCAAAATCTCCAAAAATTCTTCCAATAATTACTGTTAACGTTCTTCCCCAATTCGAAAAACTCCAAACCCTAATTTTTTTTATTGAATCCGAAAACCAAAATCCCCAAATTTTTTTGAAGGAATTGGTGCTGGTCATGGAAGAAATATAAGATTGATGGAGAAGGTTCGGTCCATGGTTAAGGCTAAAGAAGGTGGCAATGATGAGGTTTGGAGGGCAAGGTTGATGGACAAAGTTGATTGTATAATGAAGTGAGCTTAGGCTAATTAAGTTTTTGATAGTCATAATTTGTTTGTTTGAGTTTTTTAACATGCTACTGTATTGTTCTTGGTGTGTTTAAAGTTGCAATGAAAAGAGGTTGAAGATGAATGAAATGTAACCTTTCTGTAATAATTTTACCATCTAATTAGTCCCTGAATTATTTGTCTAACTATCAAATTGATCCCTGCATTATATTAAAAAACCATCAAATAAGTCCTTGAATTATATAAACAGAAATCAATTTGATTCTTGAAGTAGCCTCTGCAATGTCCCACAAACATAACTCATTAGCATCCATTTTTTCCCCAAACACAAAATTCACCGCGAACATAATGCCATCTCCGATACTCATATCACTCTTAACAACCATCGTGATGCGGGATTAGCGTAATATTGTCTTCCATCCTACATATTTTGAAAACCTTAGTTTTAATCACAAAAAAAACAACATCAAAATGCAAACTCAAAAATACAAACCCTTTTCAGAAACTGTTTTAATCAATCAGTAATTTTCTTCATTAATAGGGTTTGCATTAAAACCCTTTTCAGAAATCCTATTAATGAAGGAAATTACTGATTGATTAAAACAGTTTCTGAAAAGGGTTTTCATTTTAGGGTTGTTTTGTTTGTGATTAAGACTAATGTTGCCAAAATTCGTAGGATGGAAGACAATATTACGCTAATTCTGCATCACGGTGGTCGTTTAGAGCGAGATGAGTATCGAAGGCTACAATATGTTCGTGGTGAATTCTTTGTTTGGGAAAAAATGGATGCTGACGAGTTATGTTTGTGGGACATTGCAGAGGCTACTTCAACGAACAAATTGATTTCTGTTTATATAATTCAATGACTTATTTGATAGTTTTTTAATACAATGCAGGGATCGATTTGATAGTTAGACAAATAATTCATGGGCTGATATGATGGTAAAATTATTACAGAAAGGCTACATTTCATTCAACTTCAACCTCTATTCATTACAACTTTACACACACCTAGAACAATACAGTAGCATGTTAAAAAACTCAAACAAGCAAATTATGACTATCAAAAACTTAATTAGCCTAAGCTCACTTCCTATACAATCAACTTTGTCCATCAACCTTGTCCTCCAAACCTCATCATTGCCACCTTCCTTAGCCTTAACCATGGACTGAACATTCTTCGTCTATCTTGTCTTTCATCCATGACCAGCACCAATTCCATAAAAAAAATTGGGGATTCTTGTTTTCGGATTCAATAAAAAAAGGGTTTGGAGTTTTTTGAATTGGGAAAGAACGTTACCACTAATTATTGGAAGAAATTTTGAAGATTTTGAATTGTAGATTAAAGATTGTAAAATTAGGGTTCCAATTTTATATATTTGGGGAAGAAAAAGTCGTTGGGAAGAAAGAAAGAGTCGTTTGGGAGGAAAGAACATTTTCTGCAAATCAATCAATTTTGTCTTTGAAAATTTTGGTCACTATCAGCCAAATCAATCAATCTCGTCCTTAAAAATATTGGTCACTATTAGCCAAATTAGTCACTGCTTATGTAACATCTGACATGTGAGAGGTTAACGGCCACGTCATCACCGTTAACACTCCAATTGAACAGAGGGACTAAATTGATTGACAATTTACAAATTAATATTTTAGTATTTCGTTAAATTGGGACCAATTCGTGCAAATTCAAATTCAATACGATCCGGATAAAAACTACTTCTTTAAAAAAAAAAACATTCAAATCAACCTTTCTCTCTCTTTCTCAATCTTCAGATCAAACGAGTCACTGAACCTTCAGAACGAGCTCCTCACTGTCATCGAACATTTGCTAACTCATCTTGTGTCAGACATCCTCGCTATCCGCCGCACCGAAACTCCCCCGTTCATCTTTTGAGCTTCACACATTCAGGTTCGTATTCCTTAAATTTGTTCATTGTTTGAAATTATTACCCCATTTTTTTATTTTTCATTTCTTCGAGGAGTTTTATGAATGAAATTGTGTTATTTTGGTAGGTGTGTCGTATATGGCTGAATTTGTAAAAGCATAGAGGAACTGATTTGAACTTTTAATCAGTGAAATCTTTGTTTTTATTCTTTGTTTTATTAGTCGCATTTGTAATTTATTGTTTGAAATTTTGATCCACTCTGTATGAAATTTTTTGTCGTCACAAATAACTACCTAATATCTTGGTAGCATTTAGTAAATTAGGTAAGTAAGGTCCTATGGATAATCGAATTCAACGATAATCGTCACAATGTTTATTTAGTTATTGATAATTAAAACACAGAAACTCTTGGGTTCGATGGTAAGGGAGCCCTTTCAGCTTAACTAGAGGTCCTGGGTTCGAATCCAACCTTGAGAATGCAGTAGTGTTAAATCTCTAGGGCTCTAATTGGATTGATGGAATGGAACATAATGGAATGGAGCGGAACAGAACAAAAACTACATTCCACTGTTTGGGTAGTGTACGATGGAACAGAACAAATATTTCATTGTTTGGCTGATGATGTGATGCACTAAGTTTTAAGAGAATCAGGAAGCGAGAACAAAGCTCGTGTGTGAACATCGAAAGCAAGAAGAGGAATACAAGCAATTGAGAAATAGAAAAGGAAAAGAGAAAGAAAAGGAATGGAAAATTGTTTCACTGAAGAAATAAAAATAGGGATAAAAACAGTAATTGTTCTGTTAAAATGTTCCATTATGTGCACCCCAAATTGGGGGAAATGAAAAATAGAAGGAAATGGTGGTATGGGATGGAATGGATTCCATTGCATTCCATGCTACTCCATTCATTTTTAACAAATTCGAACAATGGAGTATGACTCTATACCACTTCATTTCACTCCATCATATTTCATCAATCCAAACAAAGCCTAGAGGGAAGGCTTTGCCACTCATTGCGGTCCTACCCGACTCGAGGGATTAGTCTCTGCAGTTATGCGCAGAGGATACCTGGTTCATACTAAAAAAACAAAATAAGAGTAGAAAGTACCGCGAGGGATTCAGTCCGTGCCTATAAAATTCAATCATAAGTCCAGCTGTGGATAAAAATTTATGGAGTAAGAGAAGCCACTCATGTTCCTATACCTTGATGTCTAAGAAAGGAACCCCTTGGCTTTTAATGGATAAGGACTTGCTACCAATTATCAAGAATCATCCCGTAAATCTGTGATAAGGTAGCTACTGACAAAGTGTTAGGACCTAGTATGAGGGGGTGTTTTAAGTAATTAGTAGGTAGTTAATTAAGTTTAAGTAGATTATTAGTAAGTGGCCTAATATGATTAAATAATAAGAGGCCCGTTTGGGTTAGCTACTAGAATGTTCTCTTTACTTGTATATAACGGAGAATTCTTAGGAGTTAATGACAGAATAAGTTTTTTGTTTAGGGCCAGAGTAAGATTCCTCTCTCTGTTGTGTCGGAGCTTTGCTCTGGGGGTAGTTGGAGGAACTCTCTTCTACTATTTACTATTTTCATTTGTATCAATAAAACCACCCTTTTTCCCTTATCTGTTTTCTTCATCTTGCTTGTGTTGTGTTCAGTTGGTTGATTGTGGAATCCTTTGGTTCCTATCACAAAGTGACAATGAGACGGTGATTTGTCAATTAAACTCGACTTAGGAGGCACTGGTGATCCTACAGATATAGAAAATGTAAAAGATGAATAATAGCTTATTTAATTTTGTTATATTCATGTGAAGAGGATAACACACGCGGCGTAGTGTCTGTCGCAGCTGCATTCATCATGTCTCAGTTTGCATGTTTTACTCCATTCCTGGAACGCAATCCACATTTTACGACTAAAACCAAACAGAGCTGCTATAGCCTATCAAAAGCCCTGCCTCCCTCTGTCGCCGTCGCAGTCTGTCATCTTGCACCATATACTAATTCTGAAGTTATTAAAGCCATTTATTGCTTGGATCTTTTTTCTTTAACTGGTTCTTGATCTGATAGTCAGATACACATTTTTCCAATTGGTTTCCGAACAAGTTCAATATCAGTCCAAGCAACCGGTTCAGTGTTATCAATTGCGGATTGCGAGAAATAGAGGTTTGTTCAATTCCGCCGTGCTACAATGCAATAGCAGCTATTTGATTACATTTTTTATTTAATAGCTTATTGTAGAATAATAGTGATTGTCTATATTCTATTATGCTATAGCACTACAACGCTGACACTGGTTGATGTCAGATGCAACCACTTTGGTATGGCCGAACTGTATTTTCAGTTCAGATCAAGAAAAAGGATTAATATTAATACTCATGAAAATGTAAGTCTCCCTCGTCCCACATTAGGTGTCCCATGGAGTAATTATAGATGATTGAAAAGCAATAAATAAGGGGTATGTTAGTGGAAAAAGATAATAAATGTTGTATTGGTATTATAAAAGTGACAATAGTTTGAGACAAAAATATAATAGGAAAGGGGACACCTATTGTGAGACGGAAGGAGTAGTATTAATGATGGTCAAATTTGGAGGAAGAACTAAGTAGCTTGATTTCTGTTTTGGTTAAATAGATATTTGGTTGGTTCTGTTGCAATTGTAAATTTTAAATTATGTAATGTAATTAATTCCAAAATATCTATTGTCTAATGTAGTGGAAGGAGATATGGAATGCGTGGTTCAGGGAATTATAGAGACACAGGTGAGTGAGTTTGTATCTTCTTTGAAGTTTCAATTATTATTAATACTGTTATTTAAGAATATAGGGGTTGTTATGGAATATTTGATTTGGCTTGACCTTTATGTTTGCCTCCTGCTATTAGAATTTTTGGATTCTGCTTGTGTTGGTTACACTGATCAGAAGATTCCGTAATTCTCTATCATATGCTAAGTTCAAAGCTAGATTGTTTACTTCTAAATATCTTTTAATGGGTTGACCTATTGATTTCTTTGGTCTTTCTTTACCTCTAATTATTTTACTATCTTACATCATGCTTCATATTACAGATATAATATCTCAGTTTAGTCACTCGTTTTGCAATGCTGATAATGTTTATTTTAATTCGTAGTTTTAAGGTTCTAGTAATTCAAATGCTTTAGGAACTACGACCAATTATTGAGTAGCTAGCTGACTAGTTTCACATAGTTTAAGCCACTTTTCTTTATGGTTTGTTGTTTGTGTTCTCCCGACACTAGGGGTGTTAGTTTCTCTAATATTGAAATTCACTTCTGAAATAAAAAGCAGAACCATTTTTTTGAAATTTGTTTTGATAATTATTATTTAAAGTACCATACCAAAGGACCCTATAAAATCATGTTGCATGGCTAATGTCCCAATTTGTAATATGCATCCTCAAAGTTTGATTTGCTTTGCTTGCCTATGAAGTGGATTTTGTTTCTCATTTAAAAAAATGGGGTGTCACGAATGAATAAGTAAAATATATGTTAAACATCCCACAAACATTGTATTGACATTACATTATGTTATGAAACATGGAAGGCCAGCGTGTGGCTAAGTTTTGATTGATTGTGGTATTCAGGAATGACGTGTGTACCTCTGCAAGTGGCATCCTTGATCCTTGCAAAAGGCTAGTAGTAGCACTAACTCACTTTCGGGTGTTTTAAAACATGACGAAAGTGGATATAAGCAAACTTCTTTTATCCTTATCCTTACACTATAGATTTCTATCAATAATTAAAGATTCATCACAAGTCTTACATTTTAAATACCTCGTGTCCATCATAAAAGTGTTGTGAAAATAGAGAGATGTCAAATATATTATCCAAGTAGGATATGTGATGTGTGATGGAACTAAATGTTGGATGGTTAAAAGCCAACAAGTAAATTTAGTCTCACAGACATGAGAATATTACAAAGGATGAGTGGTTTCACATAACGGTATAAGATTAAAATTATGATCAATAGAGAGAAAATGGTAGAATCTTATCTTAGGTCATTTGCATATTCTGCGAAGCATTTGTTAGGAAAGTAGGATAGTCTAATAATAACTATAGGCAACAGAGAACCAAATAAAATTATAGGTCAAACCACTAAGTGAGTTTTAGAGGTTATTGGTATGCTATTGGATCTAGTACATAACTCTATGGTAGCGGTTAATCTGTGTTGTAGTCTTTGCCTAATGGAAAGAGGCGTGTTGATGGTAGTTGTTGTAAGATTAACTAAATTTCAGGTTGCCATGTGCACAAAGTTATAGTATTTTTATCATCTTTTTCTGATGGAAGGTTGATCATTTAAAAATTAAAAGTTTCAACTTATTTGAAGCTCACATGTAGTATTGGGAGGCTTCACATTGAACCAAGTATTCAATTATCCAAATATCATATGTGGTATGCCAAAAATGACCTGCTTTAAGCTATGGCAACAATTATAAAATCAGAAGGCGGTATTTTAAAATTTCCTGTCTCAAGATATTCAATCATTCAATTCAAATATTCAAATGTAACGCGTCGAATTAAAATACAGTCTTCAAATATTACAAGATATACTTAACATACACAAATGTTCAATTTTTCTTACCAAGGATTCAAATATTACCTTTCCAAACTAGCCATTTCTAAATTGTTCAAACAAGATTGTTGTTTGGTATCTCTATAAAAACATATGTGGGTACACGTTGTGTTCAAGTCATCTTTCTCCTTGTTGTACTATATGTGTTTTTCCATTTGAATGGACCATAGTTGGTTGTTGCCTTTATTCGATAAATAACCTGATCTTCTCTGATTTGAAAGTGTTTAATGCTTTTTCACACTGTTGCTGCTGTGTAGAGTAGCCTCGGTATATATGAATATGTTGGTATATTATCCTATAATTAATTTTTTTTTTATTTGGAACTTCTGGTTGTAAGATAGTTTCTGTCTCATGGCTCCTATCGCTCGCAGTTGCATCTACTAATTTTCTGCTGCACTTATTGGAGCACAGTAGATTACACTTTTTATTGAATATAGAGAATAAATCAATCTTTCTCTTGCTCAATATATCCATGAATCCTGCTTTAACATTATTAAGAAGTATCAATGTTACATTTCATTAGCATGTCGAGGAAACACCCATGAATGAAGGACTCTATTCAAGACAACTTTGACGGTTGATATTTTGTTTTCTTTTACAGCACGTCGAGGCTCTTGAGATTCTTCTTCAAGGGCTATGTGGTGTTCAGAGAGAACGATTAAGAATCCATGAATTATGCCTCAAGAATGGTCCACATTTGGGTTAGTGTTTTCTTCAAATGTCATTATGCTGTGGCCACTTGCCAACAACATTTCGTTGATCATTATTTTTTATATGGAAGTAATTTAATATAGAAAAAAAATAGGATCTTTCTTGAGATAAATAAAGAAAAATAACTCAGATTACGAAGAAGAGAAAAAAATGTCACTACAATAAGGGCTTTAGTTGCACTACATGTCTGAGATGAGATCAAGTCTGAAAATGTATTTTTCTAAGTGGTAGATCACCATACAAGCCTGTTTTGTAAGGGTTGAGTTCGCCCAACCCAAATTCTAAAAGATAGCAAGTTCCTGAGAGTGCTTGTGAGAGAACTAGATTGAAAATAGAGAAAACATATATATTTCATAACCGATTTAGCTTTCTGATAGAGGAACTGATTTGATTACTTTCACAGTTTTGCACGTCAGGGTTACTTGTTTACGCTTTCTGTGGTATGACATGGAAGAAATTTATGGTTTTTTCCAATATGTAGGTTTATTCTTTATAGCGTCTTTCCTAGATGGAGTTTTAAATCTTCAATAATTTCCTATGTCTTTGTCTAGTTTTCTTCAGCAAAATGTATATGTCCAGTTTTCATGAGTATCTCATATTCAGGCCTTTGGTCAAATTGATCATAATTTTATTCCCTTTCATAATAGGCCCAGTATCCTCAGAGGTTCGACTTTTATGTGATCTAGAGCAAACTGAACCCTCATGGTAATCAACGCACTTCAGGTCGATCACTTGTTGAAACTTTTTCTATATCCATATAAGCATTTAATGTGTACTTGATGACTTTTTCAGGACTGTTAGACATGTAGGTGGTGCAATGAGGGGTGCTGGTGCTGACCAAATTTCAGTTCTGGTTAGGACAATGGTGGAAAGCAAAGTGAGCAAGAACGTGCTCCGTATGTTCTATACACTTGGGTACAAGTTAGACCATGAGCTGTTGAGGGTGGGGTTTTCCTTCAAGTTCAACAGGGGGGCACAAATCAGTGTGAGGGTTTCATCAGTTAATAAAATGCTGAAGCTGCACGCGACTGACGAGGCCGTGCCAGTAACACCTGGCATACAGATGGTTGAAGTAACAGCGCCTGCTTCTGATGAAAACTATGCTGAAGTTGCTGCTGCCGTGCAATCCTTTTGTGAATACCTTGCTCCGTAAGAATCTTATACTCTTGTCAATTGTACATTTCTCGATCCTTACTGCTAATTATTCACTCACCTTGAGAATAACCATCAATTTAGATCCTAAAACTATCACTCTCCAATTGCCTAAAGTATATAAATGTAACAAGTAGTTCATAAATGTATGAAATCCGTCAATTTTTCCGTTCTATTAAGATGTTATGAACTAACATGATGAATTTTCATATACTTTAGGGACTAAAATGAAGGATTTAATATACTTTCGATTTCGAGACTATTTATTATTATAATTATTATTATATATACTCTAGGGACTAACATGAAGAAAGAATAATAATACTTGAGGATCATATTGATGGTTCATTCGTTTTGTTAGAACTGGTTACCAGTTATATTTTCAGCAGACTGGCCACACTTTTCAAGTCTTTAGTGGCATATCATGTTTTTGGTTTGTTCCTTCATATTGAATCTCATCATTCACACATACAACTCTTTTGGTTTTAATTTCTCAGGCTTCTCCATCTGTCCAAACCAGGCGTTTCAACTGGTGTGGTTCCTACTGCTGCAGCTGCTGCTGCATCTCTCATGTCTGATGGCGGTGGTACACCTCTGTAGTGGTCCAGTAATGTTAATGTATGCAATGTTTTACAACTCGAGAGTTTACCTCAACTCGTTTTACCTAGGTAAACTCGTACCATGAAATAAAACTATTAGTATAAAAGTTTTGTTTTAAACAAACTATTAGTATAAAAGTTAAATCATTATATTTCAGTCCATAATTTCCTTGCCCAATGTTATCCAACTAATTTGTCTAATTATCCTCTCCAGGTTCATATGCTCATAGGCAAAACAAGATATAATTTTGACGACCAGTCATTGCATAGCGAATCTTGATATCTTAGCTGTTTCACACTAATTTCTAGTATTAGAATGACTTACTTTGGGCGTGTATATTTTGTTGTTAATCCATTATGATTGGGGCATGTTATTGTAGTTGTAACTTTGTTATTTTGTAGTATCACAACAACTGATATATTATATATATTATACATATTAGAATGACTTATCTCATATGGGAAGGAAATTGTTTACATTATACTCCTCCGGTCCTTTATACAAGAAACAAAACACATAAATCACATAGACCAAGAAAACACTTTGAAAATAGTTATTTGCATTTAATACACTCATAAATTTAAATTTATTCCATTAATGCCCCTATATTAATTGTCTTGATTACATCAACTTACTTTTAATATTCTCTTTCATAATAAATAAGGGCACTAATGAAATTTAACATCCAATATATTTAAAAAGTGGCCAAAGTTTCTTATAAAAAGGACCAAAAAATTTGATACTTTTGTTTCTTTTAAAAAGGACCGGAGGGAGTATATTATACATATTGATATATTGATTTTGACAAAAAAAATATTGATATATTGATTTTGATGAGAGAAAATTTTTGCTTCTTATGAGCATAAATAATAAATCAGTGGACATGGTATAAATAATAAATCATGATATATATTTTTTGAGGGATTTATTGAAATAATTGTTTATATAAAAAAAAAACGACAAAATTACATTTTTAGCCTCTTAACTTAATTTTGTCCTTTTGGTCTATTTACGTATGGATTTTCAAGCTTTAAATCTAATATTCTTATGCAAATATAGATGAAAGACCATAGACAGTAGTACAGATACGTGTAGGACGTCCCTAGACATCTGACGGATGTTGTTCAGATGTGAGAGACTGATATTGTGTAGGCTTCCATCAACTTTCGTACTCACACCATTAAGCAAGACAATTGGGTAATCTGACAGGAGAAACGCCATTGTGGATGGAGGATGGCCATATGCTATGGTACACTAAGGTGTCTCACCCTCAGATTTTGCCCCCTATTCCGGGATCTCCTCCGAGGCCAACCAATGAGGAGCAAATCATTGCACACCAGTGGGAGCAGCACCAGGCGAGAGGCTCGACTGATACCTATGATATTGTTAGTGGCATTGTTTCCTATGCTGATGAGCACTTGGGTCAGAAGATAATGAGCCCTAAGCAATTGTATGCGGCCTTGCGCCATGTTAGGGAGCAGATAGCACCAGTATTGACCAGGAGGCGAGCCTGGAGGTCGAGGAGGCAGCAACAAGAGCATGAGCAGGACCAGGAGTATTGTTATGTTGTTAGTTTAAGGATCTGTTCGTTTTAGCCTTTGTTAGTTTCATTTTTCAAATTTTGATGACTTTTGTTCGTATTTGGTTGACATTTTGTATTTTAACTGATGTTGGTACATTATTATTTCATAGTGGCAATTGGCCTTTATTTTGAATCAAATGTTGATAATTTATTATTGTTGCTGATGTAAAAATATTCAAACCGATGTAAAACACATAATAGGTCCAAACAATGAAGTTTTCGTCAATGCAAGGCATCATGATGCATCGGCAGCTGCCGATGAAATAGGAAACCGACGATAGTTAACTGCTAAAGATATTGAAACCGACGATAGTTAACTGCTAAAGATATTGAAACCGACGATAGTTAATTAGCGAAAGACATTTCAGTCTTTTAATGGTGTGTTTTAGCCTTCTTTAGCGTGTCAACGGGAATTTTCGAAACATGGTGGCCATTTGAACACGCAAGGATGTATGCATATAGGAAGCGCTGGAAACGTAAAACAACTCATCGTCTTCTTTTTTCCGTAAAACCCTAAATCAAAACCCTGATTTCGTTATCACACTCGTCATCTTCATGTTCATGTTCATCGTTTCTACAATTTTCACATCTCCTTTAAACCCGTAGAAGATAAGCTCAACTTGATTCGGTAGTGTTATTATCATTTTTTATTATTATTTATTATAATTTATAAGTAGTGTTAATTCTGAATTTTGATGAATTTAGTTCAACATATTTTGTAGCTTTTAATTAATTCTGAAGAGGAATCATTTTTACTTATTATTATGAAGGAAAAATGATAATGAACTCTGAAGCACGACACTTCTCGGATTAGGCGTGTCCCGGTGTCGTGTTGTGTACGACACCGACACCCGTAATTACACTTAAATATGTGATTTTTTTTCAAATTATTAGCTGCGTCGGCGTGTCAATGTCCGTATCTGTGCTTCATAGATAATGAATGTTTGTGATTTTGTTTATAGATTTAATCATGTGCTAGTTTTGTTGTTGATTTCAATTTTGTACAAAGATTTGTGAATTGAAATGTTCCCAAGTTTCTTGAATTTTTTTTAAGCTATTATTATTATGGTTTTATTAGTTGTTGTGATTTTGTTTTTCTCATGGCCTTTTCTTATACATAATGCCAGTGGGACAAACATTATTTTCACTGAAGATTCACCACCACCTGCAACACAATGAAAAGGAAGAGAACTTCTATGCCATCATCAACGACGACAAATTCATATTTACCTGATGAGTGTTGGGAATGTATCTTCAAGTTTATATTCAACGACTACAAAAATAATGATCGTCACTACTTTTATCCTCTCAATTCTTCTGAAAGAATCAAAAGGAAGGGGAAGGGAACTTCTGTTTACAAATCTTCACGACTATCTATTTCATCAACATATTCAGATATACCGAAAGATATCTTCAACGACGATGACCCTAACAACCGCAACATCTGTCGCTACTTGAATTCTCTCTCTCTTGTCTCCAAGCAACTTCTCTCTATCACTCGCACTTTTCAAACTCCGCAAGGTTAATCTTTCTAGATTTCTCATAAGCAACCAATCCCTTTTCTACTTGTTCAACAATTGTAAGCTTCTTGAAGAGGTCATCATGTTTAGTTGTGATGATAGAATAACTAATGTAGGAATTGGTTCTGCTCTTTGTGCGAGACCAACATTGAAGTCTTTTTCGTTTTCCCCTCTCAATATGAAACACGAAATATCCATTCCTACTTCACATTTTATTGACTCATTGGTGAGTTTGAAGGGTTTGACTTGTCTTGATTTGCAATTTATGAATTTATGAATATCTCCAATAACTTGCTCTACTCTATTGCAAGGGAAGGTCTTCCTTTGACGAGGTTTACCCTTCGACATTGTTTCGGCCGCCATAGTTATGCAGGAATCTTTTGTAAATACAAGTGTCAAGGCTTCAACCATTTGGATCTTGAACTTCCATTTCTGAATGATCAACATGTTGTCCAGTTGTCTTCATTTCTTGGGGATTTGATGTCCATAAACCTTAGTTGTTGTCTTAAGCTCTCAAAATTAGCTCTGTACGCACTCACTAAGAACTGTCCTCTACTTAGTGAGATCAAAATGGAAGGAATTGGGAAGAGTATGAGTGTAGAGAATTCTGATTCATTGGTGGAGTTTGGTGTATACCCTCAATTAAAGTCTCTCTATTTGGGAAAAAATCAATGGTTAAGCGATGAAGGCATCGTAATGTTTGCTTCCAATTTCCCCAATTTGCAGCTGCTTGATTTGAATCATTGCAATCTCTTATCTGAAGGTATTTGTCAAGTTTTAAGGATATGTTGTAAGATTAGGCATTTGAACTTGTCCTATTGTAAAAAAGTGAAATTACATGGAATGAACTTTGTAGTTCCCAACTTGGAGGTGTTGAACTTGTCAAATACAAAGGTTAATGATAAAACACTATGTGATATCAAAGAATTGTTGTGGGCTTTTGCAACTATTACTTGAACTTTGTGATAATGTCACAGAAGAGGGAGTGAAACATGTGGTAGAGAACTTCACGCAACTAAGAGAGCATGGATATCTTCTTTACTAGTTTGCTGAAAGTTTGAACTCTGTAAGTTCTTAATTTTCTACTTTTTTAAAATGTCAACTTACAAATGAGCATTTACTCATTAGTCTTTACATGATAATTCTCTAAGTAAGAGTTTAATATTTTTATATAATGTACAGTGTAATGTTATAGTTGTTAAATGGTGGCGCCTTGGTGGAATGGCGGATTTTTAACAACAGCCATAGGCAATTTGTGAAGGAATGTCGGTGTCCACCATGGTGGCACCATAGGCTGCAATGGCGTGTTTTTGTGAGCCGCTGTCAAGTTTTGTTTGTTTTGATGTCAGTTTTGTGAGCTTTACACTGCATGCATGATATATTATTTAATTGAAACAATATCCTGAGGTCATCTGGCTGTGTTTTCTTTAGAAACCTCGTGTTAGGTTTTCATTTGACATCTTTCGTTGACCTTACATATTGATTCTCTGATTTTTCATTTCTGTCAAGTTTTCTTTGTTTTAATGTCTGTTTAGTGAGCCTTTCTTGGTCTTTTTTCTTCACTGTGTGATTCTCTCTTGGTGTAGTGATGTAGTTTCAATCAATTGGGCTGTTGTTTGGTGCTGTTTGGTAGTTTCAAATGAGGCCTTTATAAGTTTTTAGGTGTTTATCCATTGAAAAACTTATGTCAGGGATCTTCTAAAAATGTTGAGGTATAAAGTAAGATTTCAACTTGTGTGAAAAACAGTTAATTAAAAGACCAACATTTCAAGACCAATTCAGTGTTTCTTTTCTTATATTGATTTTTGTAGAACACTAAACCAATTTGACTCGCATTCGGATGTTAAAGCTAAAAGTACTATGTTTGTGAATGCTATCATAATGGATTCAAATAGTTTGAGAGTTATCTATATATTATGAAAAATGGTTCCATGTCTTATATCAGATACAACCCTAGCATTGGTATCCTTAAGGCATATGATTATAATAATACTAGTATCTCCTATAAAACTAGCAGGCATGGGTATTCAATCGATTAAAACTAGACAATATGTACAACCTCCTGTGCAAATTTTACACGATGACCCTTCTGCAAGAGCATATTATACAAGTTTTTTATCTTTACCATATAGAAATCTCAATTTTTCATTAACAATAGCATGGTTCGAGTATTACCCAAAGTCAATCTATAGAAGTTTTTCGATTGTATCTCTACTATCAACACATGATTCTCTCAAACTCTGGTTGTTTAAGAAATCAATTGTTGTGATTTTAATTCCATTTGTTTTGCTCAAAGAAATTGGTGTGTTGAGTGAACGGTGTTAGAAGCTCACACACCACTAACTGTATATTTACGATGATGAAGTTGAAAGATTGCTAAGGGACAATTTTTGCTTCATTTACTGTGAAAATGAAACTATACCAAAGTGGAAATTGATAAAGCTTTATACAATCTTTATTCTAGAATGGGAGTCCTTTAGTACTGACATATACATCTTATTCTTCTTCTCTTTATCAAATTTTACAACAAATTCAAAATTGATTTTGATATGTTTTTAGCAGATTGTTTCTTGTGTCGGCGGCTTTTAGTATCTTCCTTCGTTTTGGAAGGGATGTTTTTGGGTGTGTTCTTTCGGTGCTTCAATGACAACTCTGCGGTGCGGCTGGGGAAAGTTTTATGGTTCTGATTGTTCTTTTCTGGTGCAGCAGTTTTGGTTTTGATTCGAGTCTGCGCTTTTGGTGGGGATTCTTTTGCGGTTCTGGTGTTATGTTTGGGTTCTAGCAGCTAATATTGTTTCTGGTAGCTAGTGGGACTATAGTCTTTAGTGTATATGTGGCTGATGTGACTATTTCTCAAACTCTGGTTTCATTAGCCCATTTTCAGGTCAAGTGTTCCGTTTACGGGTAGGCTACTACTATCATACTTTTCTGGTTTTTCCAATAGCTGCCTTCGCAACCAATAGCTGCTTTCACAATTTTGTTGGTTCATGAATAAAACAAAACTGTCACAGATGATTCATGAATTATATCTACTCAACCAAATTGAATTGGTTCAATTTATGAACTATCAATCACATTTCGGTTTTTTTTGTTCGATTTTTTGTTATTTTTTTAAGAATCCTACGTATGGCTAGTTAATTTGCTCAAATGTTACGCTAGCGTTTCCAACCACCTAATTTGACTTCGACAGTTGTTTTACGACCAAAGTGAAATATGTGTTTTACTACGATTCATAAATTCTTATCCGCCATTGGAACAATATTAATAAATATCAAGCTTAATGATCCATTGTTGGAAACCATTGTTGGAAAATGAAAATAAGGTACTATATACCTATATCTATTACCATTCAAATCAAAACTAAATAAACCATCTTCCTCGTAGTTGCAAGGCTGCAACATAATCATAACGCTCATACTGATGGCAACGGAAGACATCATGTTGTAATTTAGAATGATATTTTCTGATGTTTGATAAAAAATTGAGAGTGTGAAGTATTTGTAATTTTTACAGACAATGTTTCCACACGAATAGCAGGCATGGGAAGAGGTTCATCTTGTACATGTGGGCCACGCGCCTGGGTGGTTTCGGAATAGCAGCCTGCACAGGTGGAGAAAACATGGCAGTAGCAAGTGGCATGACTGAGACGGTCGCCGCAGCAGGAAGAAGACCTGCCACCGCGATTTATGTAGAAAGGACAGGAGACGCAAGCTATGCCTGCCAGTCAAACATGGCAAGGCAAGCAAAGCCACAGAAGACCTAGGTCGAAAATCGAACCAGAAAAGGATGGTGAATTACTGATCGGGAAGCTGATCGAAACCCTAGCAGAGCGCCATCAATCAAATTTTACTCCAAAAGAAATTTATATGAAAATCAAAACATGTTATAGTTATAAATTCGGATGTTGCACTTTTTGGTTATTTTGATGCTAATGCAATTTTATGTCATACAACTTTAGTTTGTTGCAAGTATTTTATGATGAAATTTATTATTTGATATTATCATTTATTATTTTTATACGTTAATATAACGAAAGTAAGTCACACAATTTCTTTTAGAAAATAAAAAAGTTGGGTATTTTTTATGAAAAAAAAAATGAGGAATCATCTTTTAGTCATTTAATATTAACAAAAAAAATAGAAAAATAATTTGGATAACCCCCATTCAACTCAATCCAAACCGAAAATTAGTGGGTTTGCCTAATGGATGGTTATTTTACCTTACCCAAACCGGAGTACCCTATATGATTCAGGTCTTGAGTTTGGCCAAACTGACCCAAGTACACCCCTACACATTACTAGCTAATCCCGCTATTTATTTTCATATACCCGAATATATTAAATCTCTTAGTATTAATGAAATACTATAAACATATTTCCTTAAAAAAAACTGTCTATCACTATTTTGCTAAACCATAAATCAAATCAGTTTCAAAATCTTCCCTGTCTAAACTATAAACGAATGGTAGTTTTCCTGCAATTATTCATCTCTAATGCAAATTCTCTCAAGGTCCATTCTAAGCACACTCTCCTCAATCCTTTATTTTCTAGAAGAAAAAAAATTAAAATAGAAAATATTTAATTTAAAAAAAGTCAAAGAAAAACATTGAATCTAGTATTTGGAATTTGAATTTTGGCCATTATTAATATTAATTGTGGAATAATGAAATTAAAAAATCACTTAAGAGGTGAGAGAAAATATGATATGTTAGTTCTTTTTTTTGGTTACACATATGCTAGTTCATTTACACTCTCTCCCCCTTACTCTTTAATTATAAGAATTGGTTTTTTTTGCCATAAATAAACTAATACTAATTTTAGAGATGTGAAAAGAAATTACTTTTTATTTAGTATTTAGTATTTAAGTAAATTTTATACTGAATTTATTGCACCTCAAAACATGTGACACTAGTATCCAATGGTTTTGAGTCAACTATTTTTATGTATTTAACAAAAAATTTACAAAATATATTTTATTTCCTAATTATAAAATTTATTAGCATTTAAATTTTAACTGTATTCACCTCAAAAAAGAAACTATATCGTATGATATTGACCAATATTATTTTTTTTAGCTTAATAGCAGTTTTAGCCCCCTAACTTTCTCAAAGTTGTGATTTTAGCCCCCTAAGAAAAAAAACTACAAAACCGCCCTCTAAGTTTTGCACCTGTGGTAGTTTTGGCCCGAAGACCAATTTTGACTTGGACTACGCTGACATGGCACCCTAAGTGAGGTGCCACGTGTTATTTTTTATTTATTTTTTTGGCCTTGGGGGTTAAAACTGCTATAGTTGCAAAACTTAGGGGCGATTTTGTAGTTTTTTTTTTAGGGTGCCAAAATCGCAACTTCGTGAAAGTTAGGGGTGAAGTCTGCTATCAAGCCCATTTTTTTTTTGGCAGAATGACCAATATTATTTTAATAGAAGAAGTTACAGCACATAATAAAGGGACATTAAAATAATCATTATATAGTATTATTTTTTTTGAAGAATTTTATAGTATTAATGTTCGTTCGAAAAATATAGTATTGTTTTTATAATATTTTATAATAATTATAAAAATATAGATTATCAATGATAATCCTATAAATACAACCTATGGATACCGTAGTTGTCATCAACCACAAATAAATACCAATACCAATCAGTCATTACAACTATGAAACTTTATTCCTCTTTTCTTCTTACATTTTTTTGTTTTTGGGGTGTATCTCTCTCGAAAAACCAAAACCGTGGCTTTAGCATTAGCATGGAACTTATCGGTCCTGACTCTTCAAAATCACCATTCTACAATAGTGCAAATATTGTGAATCATTCCATCAACCGTGTCCGTTATCTCAACCGTGTGTTTTCCTTACCCCCCGATAACATGCCACAAAGCACTATAACACCATACATGGGTTTCGGTTATGCCATTAGCTACTCAATCGGTACACCACCGTTTCAACTCTATGGTATTATTGATACAGCCAGTGAGTTAAATTGGTTTCAATGTAAGCCATGTAAACCATGTCTCAATCAAACATCCCCTATGTTTGACCCTTCAAAATCCTCTACCCACAAAATCATTCCTTGTTCTTCTCCTACATGTGACTCTATAATATTAAAAAATTGCTCTTCTGATAGTAAAAATAAATGTGAGTATAATTATTCATATTTTGATGGCTCAGAATCAAAAGGAGATATTAGTGTTGACACCCTTACTTTTACCTCTCATGATGGCTCTCCACCTATATCATTTCCAAGATTTGTGATAGGATGTGGGCACAAAAATAAAGTGCCCGCACTTGAGGGGAGTGCCTCTGGAATAATTGGCATGTCACGCAGATCATTTTCTTTGATATCTCAATTGGGTACTTCAGTTGGCGAGAAATTTTCCTATTGTTTGGTACCATTATTTTCAAAAGCTAACATCTCAAGCAAATTAAATTTTGGAGATAATGCTGTGGTTTATGGGCTTGATACTGTCTCAATTCCTTTAGATCCATCCAATGACGATTATGTCACAACTTTGGAAGCATTCAGCGTGGGACACCATATTATTAGACTCAATAAATCTCTAACACATGGTAGACCAAATACCTTAATTGATTCAGGATCAACATTAACTACTTTGCCAAAATATGTTTATTCTAGGTTAGAATCTGAAGTGGCAGCTATGGTTAAGCTAAAGCGTGTTAAGGATCCTACTCAACAATTTAGCCTTTGCTACAAGACCACATTAGATATGTTGAAGGTCCCGATAATTACTGCACATTTTAGTGGTGCGAATATCAAATTGAATGCTCTGAACACCTTTATTCCAATTAGTCATGAGGTCGTGTGCTTCGCTTTTATTGAACATGCACCTCATGGTGTCATCATTGGGAGCGTAGCGCAACAAAACTTTTTGGTTGGCTTTGATCTCCAAAAGAACATTGTCTCTTTTAAGCCAACCGATTGTACCAAGTCGTGAATCAAATAATTAATAGAAATAAAAGTCATACTTGTTCTATGAAGATATATTATTATAAATTTAATTTTTTATTAGTGAAGTTTATTTCTTAACCCAAAATTTTTAGATATACCATTGGTTGTCCAAAAAGGATGAATCAAAACATCTAAATTCCTTAAATTACGACAATTTTCAGGTCAAGAAATACCTTGAATGGTTCAATTAATGATTGGGGTTGCGCTTTTACACCAAATTTTAGACCAAAAAAATGTTTGAAAGAAGTCGAGAAGAATGATTGGGAGAAGAATTTGAGGGCAGGTTCAAGCCCTGATCCTGTGAAAGGATCATATGTTAGATCAAAGCAAAATGATAAAATAATGATGAGGGGGAAATAATGCAAGTGAGGATTATTGTGTTTGTTGAGTTTTTTTTTAAATTTTTCAGGGTTTGTTAATGAGGGTCGTGAATGAAGATGATGAATTTTATGGGTTTGATGATGAATTTTTTTTTTTTGTTTTGACAAAAGATAACAACAAGAATTTATTTGATAGATGGAAGTTGAGTTAAGGGACCAATATGTAACATTAATTAATTAAGGGACTAAATTTTTTAAAATCGTGGTTGCACCTAACACAACCCCACAAAACAGACTTGTGAGGTGAGGTTTGTCGCCACTTATAAACATATTGTCAGACCATCTCCTATCTGATGTGATATTCTTAACACACCCCTTCACGACTAGCACGAATGAGCTTGATTCGTGGACATAAACGGTGGTGTTAGCCTGAAATTTTGACATGCTTAATTAATGCAATCAATATGTGTTGACTTTTGTTCTTTCAGGAATTAAAGTCATTATCTTCAACATGAGGATTTCGACATGATCTATGTAACAACCCGATTTTCGCTAGAATTATTTTGATTAATCATTATATGTGTTTATATGTGCTTGTATGTGATTATTTGTCTCTGTGTACATTTTATTTGGGATTAGTGGATTTTGGCTTAAGAAGAGTATTTTAGTCATTTTGGACTCAAGGGTATTTTGGTCATTTAGTGAGCAAGGGTAAATTAGTCATTTTGTAAGAGAATTATTTTTAGTGTTCTAAGTGGGAATGATTGTTTTTAGTAAGTTACTAGTGAGTTGGGGTAATTATTTTAGAGACGGTAATTATTCGTTTTAAGTGTGTGGTAACTCGATTAATTAATTGGTAAGAATAATGAGCCCATTAAGACAATTAGAGGTTGAGCCCATTTGTGTAGTGACTATATAAACTCTAGTCTTACGAGAAATTAGGTCATTACCTTCAATTACTCATCTTCGCAAAACATTCTAAGATAGAGAGAGAGAGAGAGAGAGAGAGAGAGAGAGAGAGAGAGCTTGGGGTTGGTGGCTAGGGGCTAAATTGAAGTTAGGAATTGGATTATTGAAGCTCTGAGGTAAGGGGGATAATCTCTTTTTCACTAATTAAGCTATAATCACTTTTTCTACTTGTGGGTTCCAGTTTGATTCAAATTCCACAAACTTCAAAGACACACCCAAAATACTCCACAACATGATTAGGCATACTCTTTTACCTAGATGTGGTAGCTTTGAAGTCATCACTGATGCAGACTTATGGATCATACATCACCTCCTGACCAAAACAAAGCTTAATCTGTGCTTTGTCATGCTTCAACACATGATGGATCAATGCTTCTCCATCAAACAAAAGGTTGTTGGTTTACCATATGGGATGCACTTGACACCCATTATTGAAGCTGTTGGAATTTCTCTTGACAAAGAAAAGGGGAGGATACCTTTATGAAATTCACAGCCAAAACCATCAGTCAACTTCACATCACAACCACTAACATGTCTCAAAAGACTGGATCAGTGAAAAGACTTGCTGATCAGAAAGTTCAGAAAGTGAGAAAGAAATAGAAAGCTGACAGATCTAACAAGAAGGATATTGGATCAGTCTCTCACAAAGCTGAGAAAGGTAAACCTACTCCAGCTTCTGAAGTTTTTGCTCATGTTACTGAACATGCAAGAGAACTGGTTGAAGCAAGCAATCAACAATTTGAAGCTATGCTTGCTAGGAAAGCTGTTGAGAATGTTGGAGAATCTTCTCAAGACCATCAGAATGTTGATGTTGCTCTGAATCAAGGTGTTGAGACACCCTCTGAAGATGTTAGAGTTGAAGAAAATACTGAGCTTCAACCTCAGAATGTTGATAAAAATACTAGGGAAGTTGCTGAGATCCTAGTATCCAACTCTTTGGAAGTAAAAATCAACCAATGGAGATTGATGAAGAAGCTCAGTTGGAACAAGAGAATGTTGGAGTTCACCCTGACTTTGATCTCAACATAGAAGACACTACAAATGATCTTTACAATGAGATCTTTCAAGATGCTCCAAGAGAAAACATTCAGCTAGATGATCAGAATGTTCAAGACAACACTGATCAGAATGTTCTGGAGGATGTAGCTCAAGATGTTCCTACTGCACCTGTTGAACAGCTGTCAGCAGATCCTAACCCATTGGCTTCTGGATCTTTGCCTTCTGTGAAAGTTCAGCTTCTTGTTCAAACTGGTCAGAATGTTCAAATTAATCAGAATGTTCCATCTGCTCAGAACATGGAACATGCTCAGTTTGTTAACTTGTCCACATCCACCATGGGATCTACTGCTAGCATAAGCAAGTACCTGGTGTCTTCCCTACCAACACCCAGTAGCATCCCTTCATCTACATCATCACCACCTCAAACCAAAGCCACACAGAAACTTCCAAACATGTCTGCTCTTTTTGACTCTTTAAACACTTTTGTCACAGCCAACAAAGAGAAAGTTGAAGCCTCTGGTGCTGCTGCACTTGCTAAGCCTTCAAGAGCTGAAAAGATGGCTGCTAGGGCTCTTAGAGTTGCAACTAAAACTCACAAAATTGTGTGTGCGCTTGTTAACTAGACAAAAGATGTTCATGCTCCTGGCTTGGCAATGGACAAGCCTGCTTTTGATGATCCCACTGTGTTTGAGTCTGAACCATCCTCAGATTCTGGGGACTCTACTCCCTGAATCATTTCTGAACCACCTCCCTATCCTTTTTGCAGATGACTAAAGGGGGAGAAGCTTTAGGATTTTATGTCTTAAGTTTTTCTAAGTTTAGCCCCTAAGTAGGTCTTATGATCATTAGTTATTGGAGTCTTATAAAACTTCATCTTTTGCATGATCATATGTACTTTGAATTTCTTTTTTGTTTTGAACCATGTTTATCATATAATTGTACTTCATGAATGAAAGTAATGAATGAATATTGATTTTGGTTCAAATGTGCATATTTTTATTTATGCTATGGATTATAAAAATGAGGGGGAGCTTTTAAAAACTTCTAAAAACTCATAATGGATTATAAAAATGAGGGGGAGAATTAAAATCAAAATTTTCAAGCTCTAAAATTCTTCATTTATAATCAAAATCCATAATCCTAAATCATAAGTTTATCATCTTCAAAAAGGGGGAGATTGTTGAGGCAAAATCCCTAATTAATTTTAAAGATAATAAACTTTAATGATTAAGGATTAAATGG
>Ga0228711_1002101_pt1 | contig 30300 bp, 18 predicted proteins | sample MedpolnodulmetaG_2_FD_177996 | JGI IMG/M metagenome (GOLD analysis project Ga0228711, IMG submission 177996) | Root nodule microbial communities from Medicago polymorpha collected in Santa Monica, California, United States - brown nodules | ecosystem: Host-associated > Plants > Roots > Nodule... | reverse complement strand
GAAATAAATAAAGAATAAAAAAGGTCAAATTTTCATAAATATGTGATGAAGGTATATACTACAAAGTTTCTGAATAAAAGTAATTTATATCACCGCTCAGCACATTGTAATTTATTGACAGACTCACAAATTGCTCTTTACAAGGATATAAAATTGATCACCTACAAGAATTACAAGAAATCACAGAGTAAAAGATGCTTTTATACAATGGAGGCAGTTTAAAAACAGCAGAGAGTTCTCAATGTCATCCATTAGAAAGAAGATATTGGATAGAATGAAATATCAGAAAATGCAATTGGGGATCACTTGTGCTGTGTCCATCATCCAATGTCTTACATCACTTCATGAGGATAATTAGCAGGCAAATTCCTATCAAAAGGGCATAAAGCTCAGTCAGTAGAGACATAATAAAGAGTCTAACCACATCTCACAGCAAAACATAATGGATCATTGTTAGAACATCAACCCTGGTTCAGAAGAAAACATGCGAAAAAAGCAAACAAATAACACACAAGATTTGATATCAGAGTTTGGCTAATTATGCCTACCTCTCTGACAGCAAAGCGGCTGCATTACCTTTCCTATTATGTTTCCAGACTACAGCTTGAATTTAAATAATATGGTCCGGTGCAAGATTATTGTTGATCACTTATCAGTAAACTATGAGTCATACCCAACAATCATGTCATGATGGCCGGTTTCTTTATTCTCTCATAATTTGCACAAGTACCGAGCAATAACAGATTATGTTTGCATGCGTGCATAATAACAGATAAGAAAATTAGCCTTCAAATTATGACTCACATTTAGTTAATCAAAAACTGAGAATGCATACAGAAAAGGTTACTCACAGATAAGAACAGATTGGAAAAATACAGTAATCGAACCACTCACACACACAAATGAGCTAGTTGAAGCAAATCAAAGGATGAGGATATCACCCACCCATAGGTGCTCAAACCGCCAACCAGAATCTCTATCTCAACCATTTTGAAGCCATGGGGAAATCAAGAGGGGTCAGATTTAAGGGATTGAGAAGGGGGGTGGGGTGTAGGGGTTGGGTAGCTTCACTGGTTTGCGGTAAGGGTTAAGTAAATGGGGATCCTGGGTTCAAACCCAGACAAAGGAATAAATATTAATCTTTTTTTTGAGGAAGAATAGATACTAATCTAACAACTAACTACTAACATGTGCCGTTAAAAAAAAAGAAAGATTTAAGGGATTGAAATGTCAGAGGAGGCATGTATTATGATTTGAAGAAGTCTTCCCGGCAATGCCACACTAAAGGCTACGCATCACAATTCAACATGACTTCTACGGATCATATTTTTAGATGTGATCAGGATCAGTGTATGCTAAAATCAACGGAATTGTCCAATCCCACGATTATACTCATAATTTTGACTATCTTCCACATCATAATATCAAAATCAAAGTTTAAAGAGTTTTCCAGATCATAGCATGCCACCAAAGCCTATTCTTCAGAAACTAGAAATTCAAATCTTACAGAGGATAGGTCACACCAGACCAAGATACGACATATATAACATCAACAAGAAGACAGTGCTCACGTTTTTTTCCAATCAGATTTATTAGGTTCCACACCTATCTGTGATAACAAGGTTTATTTCCTACAGAGACACCCTTGTTATCTACAGACACTCTGAAAACTGCTGTTTTGAGGTAGGAATGATGGCAACCGACAAATAGACAGCTAAGAGGGAATCGAAATTAAGGCGGAATTTCCAATAATTACCAATGAAAATATTAAAGAAAAAGTTGGAATGGCACCTGTTCGCAAAAAAAGGTAGAATTACACCTAAGAGAGTTTAAACATGTGAGGGTAAGACCAATATAATCCCCATCTAAAAGAGTTGATTAGGAGGAGGAGGATAGCAGCATAGCACAATAGTTCAAGGCAGACTAAAAAAGACTCTAATTCTAGCAGATTTACCCTAAAAAAGAACTTATGCATCAATTTGGGAGGGCAGATTAAGAATTTAAAATAGGAGCCGGGTCTTCTCCTACAAAAGAGCGTATAGTTTACTGGGCAACAACCATCCATCCCAAACGATAGCAAATCCAAAACTATAAGAGAGAAATTCATAAATAATTTAACTTGAATGAACAATTTGAAAATAAGAAGCAACTTAGATGGATAAAAGAAGAAACACTGTCTCAAAAGAAAATGATAAATGGATCAAGTGAGACAGGAGAGGGTAAGAGAAAATCTACTTAGATATAAGAAATGGAATCTGTCCTTTGAAGCCAATATAGTACGTTGAGCTAAAATAATAGTTTTCCCAGAGATCCACTACAACCAAAACCTTTTCACATTAGGTGAGGTTAGCTAAGGCGATACGGTCGGAAAAGTGTACTCCAGGAGGAATAGATTGTCATTCAATTGATAGTTGAACTTAATTAGGGTTTTGTTCGTGGAACCGGTAGACAGTGAGTGTTGATAAGAAATTGAATTGTTCAGCTGTGAAGGGAGTGCTGTGATATACTATGTAGGTCTTTTCCTCTTTTTGCTGCATTAAGAATCTTTTTTTTTCCTCTTAAGTTTTGTTTACAACTAAGATTTTATCAATCTCTACCTATAGGCTATCATTTTTATATTTTGTTTGCAAAGACAAAAAAGGGCTAGCTTATAATCTCCTCAGATGCCAAGCGAGTTTCGATCATCTTCCTAACTACACGTTACTCCCCCTCCACGGAGGGTGGAAAAAATTAGGAAGTGTCCCTTAGAGAAAGAGAGTCCGCTCTCTCAAAGTTTCATACTTTCATTCAATTAATAAAATCTCAAAGGCAAAAGTTCTACCCAGAGACGAGATTTACAGATTCATGCACATCGAACAATGGCATTTTAACACCTAAATATAACTCACCCAATAACAGCATCCCATCCCATACATATACTATTCATTGCATCCCATCTAACCAAGTAAACCAATCCCAATTTCCACTTCCAAAAACCAAAATGGATCAAAACCTAGCACCAGCTAATACAATGATTCAGCTACCTATAAGCTACAATTATTAGAATATTTTCCAATAGAAAGTTGCATAGTTTCAAAATGTCACAACCAAGTTCATCACATCAGATTACACAATAACAGTTTGAAAATGTCACACCAAGTTCATCAAACAATATTACACACTCAAAGTTTCAAATCTAATCAGTTACAGTTTCAAAATGACCAAACAAGCATTAAGCAACAACAAAGTCATCAACATGATCAAAAAAGCAAAACAACCCACTCAGTCAATTAATGTAAAAATTAAAACTTTAAATAAAATACAAAAAAACCCATTAAAAAAAGATGAAGAGAAACTTACAATCAGAATGGGAGTGATAATAATAATCATGTTCAAGATGAAGAGTAGAGGTTGAAGAACCAGAAGCATCATCAGAATCAGAATCAAACTCAGAGTCAGAAAGAAGATAAGAAGAGTAAAAGGAATAAGGTTGAGGAAGACAGAAGAAAGAACAAAGACAAAGAGTAAGACGACCAAGTTGATGAAGAGGGAAACAAAAAAGAAGATCCAAAAGCTGATCACTGTTCATTGGATCATGAATGCAGGACAACCATTGCCACGTTTGTGCAGACACACGTGCAACTCGAACAACAACCTGAGTGTTCAACACCATTTTCTTGTCTGTCTTGTGGTTTTGATTTTGTCACATGAATTTTCTTGTTTGTGAATTCATTTCATTTCTCATCGCCTTCAACTACATCACCCAGATCATTCTCCAAGGAGTCAAGTTTTAGTTTTGTTTTTTCAACGGTCTACGGTTTAGACTTTTTTCCATCTACATAATTTTTTATCTAGAAAATACAAATTAAACACTTTAATGTAAAATTACTACTTTGTATGTCTTAATGACATTTGTTTATAGAGCCGTGCTATTTAAAGCGAAGGAATACATTCCAAAATTATCTTGAATAAACCAATATCCAAACTCCTTTCAAAGATTCTTGAATTACACTATCTTCATTCTTATGTTAAAATATACACTTCCCTCCTTTTTTATTCAAAACAAATTAAAAAAACAGATTAAATTACATTCATCTCTCATTTTATGTTAAAATCTACACTTTACTCTCTCAATATTTTTTTTATTTCTAATATTCTAGCAAAAAATTATTAATATAACACATTTTGAAAAAAAATAGTATTATAGGGTCTATTTTAGTATAATAAAAAATTGAATACCAAAAAATTGAATACATATTATTCTCTATTTTTTATTCAAAATTTCATTAACATGTAGTTTTAAACCATATTATAAAATATGAAACAACCCAAAATAAAAGTAAAATATGTGAAAAATTACTACAGACAATAAAACATGGTTATTTAAAAGTTAATTTTATACTCTAAATTATAAAATCAATAGCAAAATATTTAAATTTAATTATCATTGACATTTAAATTATAAAGAAATGAATTAATTTTTCTTAAATGGTGGTTCAAAATTAATGTATATCATAAAAATATTTATTTATATTAAAATATATTAAAGGGGAGTGCATATTTAATTATTAAGGGAGGAGGTTGTAATTCAAGCATCTTATAAAGGATGAGAGTATACATTTTACTTTTCGGGGGAGGGGATCAATGTTGTCGAAATCACGATCTAGATCCCAAGATCATATGATCTTGCGAGTCATGATGCTTCCACCGATCTGGAGCGGATCCAAGATCGGAGAAGATGAAGGAGCGGTCGGCGCACCACGTAAACACGTTGAATCGCGGAATCAACGATTTTTTTCGCGTCTGGGAAGGTGGCTGGTTCGGGTGCAACCCGTCTGACCCGGTTCGGGTTTGACCCGATTTCTTTAAATACGAGCCCAACCCATTCTGGCCGGAAAACGACCCGTTTTCCACTCTAAAAGCCCAGATTCATTCATTAATTTCAGTTTTGGAACTCGTTAGTGTTTAATTGAATAATTAGGTTAGTGAATTAGAAATTTCTCTAAAATTGTGAATTTTTTTCATCTTTTGTAAAATTGTAATTCTTTAATTATCATCAATTCCCTTTCATCTTTTATTCTTTTATAAATTTCCCTTGCTTGTGCTTCCTCTTGAATAAGTTTCGTGGATAAGATCCTACGATCTACGCTTTTTCTATACCTCAACGATCTTTAATGGGATCTCGATTTTGACAACCATGGATGGGAGTGTATATTAAACGTAAGAGGAAATGAGAGTGTAATTCAAGCATCTTTGAGAGGAGGAGATTGTAATATATCAGCATGATAAAGAAGATGAAAGTACACTTATGGAAGGATTCATGGTGTAAATGTCTCGCGAGAATTAGCAATTTTCTTATTAATAATTAGGGAAATGTTAAAGGTTGTCCTTGGGGCATTGGTTAAGAGAACATAAATAGAAATAATTTGTTGAAAATGATGAAAAGTGTTGAGTTCAACTTTCTAAAAATTAAAAAGTTGTAATTTCCAATACAAAACTATTATTTTTAGTTTCTTTAACCATTACATAAGAACACCGGTCAGCAAGAGCCTAATAATAATAAAAAATATCGGAGTTTGATTCTCGAATTTTTTACAAGACTACTTGACAATTGACATTCTCTTTTAACACATTTCTTTGTAATAATTAAAACAACTCTAGTACAATAACAAATAATAATCAATGTATTTTTAAAGAAAAATAATAATCAATGTTTTAAAAATAGATTGAAGATCAAATCGGCGAGACTTTAAAAACCGGTTGAACAACAATTAAAACAAATTATTAATAAATAAATATAATGCTAAAGAACGAAGAACAAAAAATAATTTTAAGCCAAATATATTTAATAAAAATTAGAGTGGAGACTTATATTTAAGAATGAAGCTTAACGTCATCCGCCCAATCGAAAGATTGAAGCACAATATTTCCTCATGTCACCTCTCAATAAATATTGATAACAGGTTGTGGTCAACTATGTTATTGTTGACGCGCATAAGCGAATAAAGGCCATTATTTTCGATGGCCTCTCTGAACCACGACTCCCTCAACAATCATACTTTTTGTTTGCTTTGTTGCAGCTTATTGCGTGGGAGGAGAAGTGTGCGAAAAAATATATATGAAAAAAGCAACAAAAAAAAGAGGGAATTTTTACTTCATTCATTAAATCGGGCGATTTCTAAAAATCGACCCCCGTTCAACGAGGCTACTATCTTCACTGGTTTAAAGCATTTTGTCCAGTTTTAAACCTAAGTATTAAGACTGGAAATTTTTTATTCATGTTTGGACCAATATCAACTTCTGTTTTTGGTTAAAATGGTTGAACCGTGAGAATGAAACCCGAGACCTTCCAATATGGTCTTGTTTTAAAAACATTGGTAATAATATCGAAGGAATAATAAAGAAAATTTGTTTTCAACTTATCAGTCAAAATTATTTATCTTGTCATATATGACAACGATTATCTGATGAAGTACAATAGAACACGACCAACTTTCTTCTAGTTGAATAATAAAGTAAGTTTAAGTTATATTTTTTTCTCCTAAAATATGCTTAAATTACACTCTCTATGTTGGATAGAGTTTAATGTTGTCTCCCTTTATAAGACAAAGCATAGGTTGGTTACCTTACACTACTTCAGGTGAAACAAGTTATTTATGTAATTGTTAAAAATATTATATTCACCTTGTTCATTGATTGGTATATATTGATACACCCATGAACATTCTAGCACTTGCAGGATCCTGGGGCCAAGGATTTTGAGGAAGGGTACATGAAGGATCGACACCCACATGTTATGATGTTTACATTGCTCAAGGGACAAAATGGGGAAAACCGAGGAGCTTGCGAGAAGCATGAAAGGTGAGATAAAAAAATTCTTTTGAAAATTGTATTTTTGAATGACATTCTTTTTCCAAAAGTGTTTTCTTTTAGGATACAAAATTTTAATTTTTTTTTAGTTGTGTACGTCCAAACTAATTTTCAGGTATGAAAAGTTTCTTCATTTTTTTTCTTTAAATCAAAAGCCGAATATTGATAATGCACACATAATTCGCTATATCCCTTTGCTCAAATCACAATTTATTCAATTTCTTATTCCCTCATGTCTTATGAACAAGTTAACCATTGATTTTTCGCCACACATATTCCGAGCAAATTTCCATATTGCATGTATTTTAAGACCTTTCATTTTTAGTATCATTTATCACATAATTAAGGACACTGATTAATACAATGACTAGCAAATCCTTAGATGCGGCAGTGATATTGGTTCTTTTTCTATACATGTTATTGATGGTGGTAGCAGTTGAAGATACAAATGTAGACGTAGATGTAGATGGTGATGACATTAAAGATGGAAAGATGTCGTTACTCGAATGTAAGCAACAATGCATGTCCATATGCTTGAAAATCAAAATTACAGAAGATTCACTTTGCCAAGATGCATGCTCTCCGGCATGCAATCAATTGCAAGGCAAAGGTTCTTTATTTTATAGACCTAAAATGTAGTGGCGATATATACCTCTAAATAACATATGTATATTACTTAGTAATAGTTTTGGTTTCCGCATGATTTCTATAATGAAGTTCTTATGTATTCTTTATTTCATCCTCAACATTGTGATTTTTCAACATCGAAAGCGATTAATTAGTCTCAAACGATCTTCAAAGCAAAATGTGAATAAGATATGTGTGGTTTATGATGTAAATGTAGACAAACATGATACCTTTTGTCTCGGATAATCAAACTCAACCACATAGAAGTTTAATGTTAACAATTCCATTTTTAAAACATGAAACTTGTCAAAACATTGTCATTTTATTCTTTTGACATTGTCTCATCCTAGACAAAAATCCGTCCACTCATTTATTACTAACGAATCTATCATTATAGGGTAGTACAACCAACTATAAGAGGCTTAAAGCTTCAACCATACAAAGTGCTTCACAAACATTTTCTTGAGAATAGTCTATGCCATGACTTATATATTTAATAGATTAACATTTGTTTTAAAAAAAAATTGGGAAAGAAGAAATTTTGTTAATAACAATAAGACTAGTAATCATATTACTTGTATGAGATTTAAACTTTGTTTCTTGAAACTAAAAAGTCAAGTTCTAACCACTGAATTGTTACCTTTTAAACTAATATATCAAGAGAGTTCAATGAAATTGAACGCGTAATGAGAGACTAATACTTTATTTATAAAACTCACATATATCAAACATGGATCAAGAATGCACGTAGTTCTATAGTTGTCGAAGAATATATTATCGTCTTAAGATCGGATTGTCCATATTTCAAAATAAGATTTCATTTTATTTATTAATTCTAAACTTGATATTGAAATATGCAAATTAGCTATTGGAATGCTTTTTTATGTGATATTATAGAAATGCGTTGAAATTAATCAACAAAAAATCAACAGGAAATTCTAAGAAGCCTAGAAAAAAGAGATATTATGAGAGTATTCTCCGCACACAATTTATGGAATCTTGTGAGACTCAAACAAATGATAGACTATCAATGATAATTAAAATGTTTGCGGTTTCAAGTACAAATTCAACCTGAAATCTTAGTTAAGTTAAAAGAGAAATATATTTTGATTCAAGTGTCATTATTACTTCTATTCTTATTGAAAGAGACCTATACAAGATTTTTTTTGTATCATCAATGCAATGCAAGATGAAAAAAGAGGTAAGAGTCATTTTGATTATTAAATGTGTATTGAATAATCACAATAATTTTTTAATGTATCGAATTTTAAAACAATATCGCATTATACATTTCGATAGTTTTGGACCGAACTGGGTAAACACAGTGTGTTCTCTCTTCTTTTCTCTAGTTGTTTTCTATTTTTGCTTGTGTTTATAACTTCCATACACTTTATTTTGGTTGTTTGATTATCACTTGCTCCACACATCAAGTATTTATTGGTGTGATTTTTCATCGAATTCACAGTAATTGGCGCCCACCGTGGGGCAAAGATCAAAGGATAATCAAGTATCATGGGTTCGAAGTGGGATATTGAGTAGTTTACCGGAGATAACGATTTTGGGTTATGGAAAATAAAGATGAATTAATACAACAAAGTGTGAGAAAGTTTTGAAGGGTAGAGGTGCGTTACCGGTAACAAAATGATAGATTGAAAATATTATTATATTACTCGTTACACATTCAATGATAAAAATAACTCCTCGTAACAAAATGTGAACGACCTAAAAAGGTAGCGTGTGTTGATTAAATACTTAAATATACACCACGAGGCTTGTCGTGGGGCCGACGCAACAGAAGCCTTCATTAATGTCAATATATATATGATCATCTTCAAAAGTGACGAACAATCAAGCTAATTAAAATTATCGATAAAAAACTAATTAAAATTTAATCCTCCTTGTAACAAAAAAAAAATGATTTAATCCTCCTCTTAGTTACAGATAAAATAACATGGGTGGAAAAAATAAATCAAAATAAAATCAGTGAATTTATATATTATTTAAGGAATTATATATAGTAATTATGTTTCAATTTTTTTGACTGTATAGTTTTCAAATTCTTAAAGGCATAAAAGTTGATCTTTTCAATGTTAAATTTCGTATTTTTTTCATTGTTTTGTGTGGCCAGGGATTGTGCATTGTTCAAAAAAGAGGCATCACAAATGGTGTTTTGCAATGCTAATCACCATCTACTATGTTTACACAAACGTAAGTCTAACAAAGAAATGATTGTCTTTGTCAATGTCATGACTTGTTGATCCCACTATAAGCTACCATTCTTACTGTTCTATCTCCATTTTCCTTAGTGCTTCTTGCTTCCATTTGTCGGTTCATTTGGCGATGGATTTGGTTAATTGATGCATAAAGATTGAGTTACTCATTAATCCACTTAGCTTCATTAACCACAATTTTAAACACAGTTAATCAACATTTGAATAATTTATAAAAATCATCTACTTAACTTGAACAGGGCGTCACAAATGTTAAATTTTAAGTATACAAATACCATTTTATGTACTAAAATTTGTATTTTTGTTCCTTTACTAATTTACTATCAAATTTGTCTTTTAATAGTGACAATTGGCGACATCAAATGAAGGATTAGATACAATAATGAGTATATAGTTTGATTATTTTTTTAGTGTGTGTGAAATATATGTAGTTCGAATATTATTTTTTTGGGTGAACAGAAACTGAACACATATTTGTACCTAACCACATATGTGAAGGAGTGAAAGAGTATATATATGTGGTTGCAGTTGAAAGTTTAAGGCCTAAAAAATCTTCCTTGCAATTATCTTGTGTTCAGTTTCTGTTCATTTCCAATACCAAAAACAAAGCTCTAGTTATTTATTATTCATCATAGCTTATGGAGGTGACAAAGCTCATAGTTTTACCAGCAGTTTTGGCTCTCTTTGTCCTCCTTTTGCATTTCATCACAAGAATTATCAAACTCAGAAAGCTTAATCTTCCTAAAGGAACCTTAGGATTTCCATTTGTTGGAGAATCCTTTGAATTTCTAAAAGCAAATCTTGCTGGAAAGCAAATAAGGTTCATACAAGAGAGAATGAAGAAATATGACTCAAAAGTTTTCAAGACTTCATTGTTTGGAGAGAATATTGCTGTGTTTTGTGGACCAGCTGGGAACAAGTTCTTATTTAGCAATGAAAACAAGAATGTTCAAGTATGGTGGCCTAGCTCAGTGAAGAAGCTGTTAAGGTTGTCTCTTGTTAATAAGGTTGGTGATGAAGCAAAAGTAACTAGAAAGTTGCTTATGAGTTTTCTTAATCCAGAAACACTTAGAAATTACTTGCCAAATATGGATAGGATTGCTCAGCACCATATAAACACACATTGGAAAGGTAAGAAATTTTGTGACCAATCAGTTCCTATGTGTAGGACAAGTTGTTCCTTTCATTTCATTTCATGATAGTTTCTGAATTATTACTTTGTTGATTAAATTTATGAACATGGTCGACTTGCTGTTGGGGAAAATGACGACACTCCTTTCAATCATGTTAGAGAGAGAAGCACTGTATTATTAGCATATTATTAGCAGCAATGTTTTAAAAATAGAACTGAACCAGCCAATTCAACTTGAAATCAGCTAGTTCGCTTGTTGGTTTGATTCTAGCTATACTTTAGCCGGGTTGAACCAATTCAACCGGTTCTTATTTTTTGCAATTTTTCTTACTTACCATATGATTCTAGCATGTTTTTTAATAGATTGAACCAATTGAATCATGACTTAAATGTCTAAACGGTTCAATCTTCAATCCATTTTTAAAGTGTTAATTGGCAGACAGTGAGATAGGTACATGACATAAAAGGTTCTTACACCAGTTAGAAACTATTGCTTTTCACATGTACCTTGAAAGAAAGTCAAACTTTATTACACATTCATCGAATCGCATTTTACCATATAGATGTTTGTGAAAAATAAAAAAGAATGTCATGATCAAAGTTTAATACTTGTTAATTCACACTTTTGAAGGGAAGGAGCAGGTTGTTGTCTATCCTATAATACAGCTATACACATTTGAATTAGCTTGTTGCTTATTTCTAAGCATGGAAGACCCTATCCATGTATCAAACCTTTCATCATATTTTGAAGAATTTCTAAAAGGGATCATTGGCTTCTCAATCAACTTTCCTGGAACAAGGTTTTATAAGGCAATGAAAGCTGCAGATGAAATAAGGAAAGAAATTAAAATGATTATGAAGAAAAGGAAAGTGGATTTGGATGAAAAGAAGGCATCACCTACACAAGACCTTTTATCACATTTACTTGTTACACCTGATACAAGTGGAAGGTTTTTGAATGAAGTGGAGATTATTGATAACATATTACTACTTCTTTTTGCTGGCCATGACACTTCTAGATCAGTACTATCATTAGTTATGAAGTATCTTGGAAATTTGCCTCAAGTTTATGAACAAGTGTTGAAAGGTTTGAAGTAAAGTCTTTGAACATTAATTTCAATATGGTCCGACCTCAAGTCGGTTGCACTGTTTTTTTGTGCACTGCAGCATACTTGAGGTCGGAACACGAGGGAATTTGATTATATAATGAAAATTTTATACTACCATGTTGCCTTTTTTCTTACACTCTTACCAAAAACGTGATTAGGATAAATGTTGAAATTGTTTTTCTTTTTTTATGACAGAACAACTTGAAATTAGCCAAGGGAAAGAGGCAGGGGAGTTATTGCAATGGGAGGATATTCAGAAAATGAAATATTCTTGGAATGTTGCTTCTGAAGTTCTGAGACTGTCGCCGCCTGTAGGTGGCGCTTTCAGAGATGCTATAAAGGATTTTACCTATGCTGATTATAACATCCCTAGTGGATGGAAGGTATGTTTCATGTTTAAGTTTAACTTAATCTTATTTCAAGTATTTTTCAATCTAATTCAACATAATTCTACTTATGTATGCTAAAGGAGAGAACCTTATATCATAGGATATTGATTATGTCATCATAAATATTCTAAAGCATGTATTTATGGTGTTTATGACAGTTGCATTGGAACACACATACAACACACATGGATCCAACACTGTTTTCAAATCCTGAAAAATTTGATGCTTCAAGGTTTGAAGGAGAAGGGCCAACACCTTATTCATATGTTCCATTTGGAGGAGGACCTAGAATGTGTTTGGGGCAAGAATTCGCTCGGTTAGAGATACTTGTTTTTATGCATAATATTGTGAAACGTTTCAAGTGGGATTTAGTTATTCCTGATGAGAAGTTCAAGTATGATCCTATGCTAGAGCCTGAAAATGGACTTCCAATCCAACTTCAACCTTCCCATTACACATCATAATATTAATACATTGATAAGAAGCTTTATTTATGAAGTTTTCATCTTAAATAGTATTAAAATGTTATTTCATTTTGTATCTGCTTCCACAAGTTCATTCAACAAGTGTTGATCTTTGTGAGGCTTTGTCACGGTAATATTATTGCAACAATGTTAGTAAGTAGAGTTAGATACGAAACAGTTTAGATTTATATGTAGAAATGAATAACCAAATATGGTGTTCCAAAACTGCAGAATAGTCCCACATTGTAGAGTTTGATATGAAAAATAACATCTGTAAGATTTAAAATACGCAGCGAAGGTGCGTCTGAAATCATAGTGTTGTTGGACTCTTCGCGTAGAACAAAGTTACCACTTTGTTTTGTCCTTCATATCAGTTATTCTCCCTTTGAGACCTTTAAGCTTGTTTAAAGTTAAAATTTGTTAATCTTAACCTAGACAATAAAATTTTATTTTAACCAAGCTTAAAGTGCAAAGAGAGTATGTGATATGTGGCCAATGATTCATACAAAGATTTTTAGGTAGCGATGGTACAAATACGCAGGCCAATCAATGGGTTTGGTCTCTCTCTGTTTTTTTTTTGGTTACAACAAAGGGGTTTGGTTTATATTGTAGTGAACCAAACATTCGGTAATAAAATTTGTGAGTCTTTACTTAAAAATAAAAAATAAAAATTTGTGAGTCTTGATCGGGACATTAATTTTTCTTTTTATAAAAATAAGAATGAAATAAATATAAGTAAAAGTGATCGTTGAAAAGTTAATATATTAATGCATAATTGACTAAGTCATGATGTTATCTTTTTCCGATATAAGTAATTGACTAATTGTCATTTTCTTTATTATCAAAATTATTTATATTTATATATTGTGCATTTAGATATTTAATTTTAAATTTAATTTTTTATTAAAGTGTCCCCACCGTATCATATCTTGAATTTAATTTTTTTACCTATCGTCGTATAGTATCAAGCCTTTGAACTTCAGAGCTTATATGTTTACTCGAAATGTGACATGCGCCAAAAATAAATTGAAGGGTTGGGATTAAAATGTTAAAATGTAGTATGTTTAATAAAAAAAATAAAGTAGACATGTTTCTTCTGTTTCTCTGATACGTTGATCTTTTCCAGTCATCACGTCCTCCATTTTAAATCTTGCAAATGTTATGTTTCGTATCTAACTTCTATATATATTAAGAAAAATATAGAAGTGAACGAGAGAAAAAAATAATTTTAAGTGTTTTTTTTAAGTATTTGTTCATTCACTATTATCATAAAAGTAAAGTGAAAGATATTGAATTGGAAGTGATGAAAGTAGTATTAATTAGAGTTATAATTGAAAAAAAGTAATTAATATTACATTGAAAAGTGAAATAGGACAGTTATTGTGATACTCCGTTTCAAAATGAGTGTCGTTTCTTCATCACTTATAGTTTAGGCAAAATGACTCTAAACATCCCTTCAACTGATTTGAGCCAAGAGATTTAAGATGTTTAGGAGTTAAAAATCCAATGGTTGTCAATGGAAACACATAGCAAGTCAAAGGAAACACGTAAAATGACTCTAAAAGGTATTATATATTGGTAGTACAAACACCTTTGATGAATAGTATTCATAAATTAAGAGGTTAGATAGCAATTGTGTTTTCAAATTGTCTCATTGTTAAAACTGAATTAATATGTTGATTTTGATTATTAGGATTGAAATTGAAATCCTTTATTATTAGGCATTGAAATTCGTATATACAAGATTTTTTTTTAGTGTAAATCGGATGCAACTGCGATGATTGATCTTTTGAGTCTTATGAGATCCAAATTTTAGACAAAATCTCCCTAAGACAATGACAACCAGAGAATAATATTATAAGCAAACTTTACAACAAATAGACTATTCTCAAACACCCACCGGCTCGGTACATCCACACCTCCCAAAGAAAATATATAACTACATCTCGCAACATTCTAACGCAAAGATGTAAGAGAAAGAAAATAATGAGATATGAATTTACAATGTGTTTTACTGGTGCATCTTGAAACGAAGAAATAAAGCATATATATATAGACATTGCTCTACTTGTCTTGCACTTCATGAAACAACCTTGTTGCCTATATGACTTGCCAAACAAGAAAGTAAACAAGTGAAGAAATAACCTTACTTGTCTTGTAGTTCAACAAACAACTTTGTGGCCTAAAAGAATTTCCAAACAAGAAAGTAAACAAGTCAAGGAACCGCCTTGTTTGTCCTGCACTTCAAGAAACAATGTTTCTTGTCTTGCACAACCTCAATGTATGAAACAATGTTTCTTGTCTTGCACAACCTCAATGTATGACTTGTTAAACATGCATATTTTCAATCAAAATCAACAATCTTCATCTTGATTGAAAACAATAAACTTATTTCTATTGTCGTCACCGACAATCATAGTTTAAAAGAACCATCATACTCTACCACAGAGTATAATCACTTGAACATAAACAACTCCAAGAATTTTCACATAGTCTTCACTGAAAACCATAGTTTAAAAGAATTGTCGTACTCTATCAAAAGAGTATACTTCACTTGAAACTAAAATACTCCAAGATTTTCACATGTCAAAAATCAGACAGAAAATTATGGTGTAACATCCACGTTGACATGAAGCTCTTCAACCATGGACATAATCTCACATCATACTTTGCATCTTGTCAATCAATGTTCGTGCGCAAATCAACATCTTATGTAATTCTGATGGTATCAACACATCTCTGACTTGAAACTTCCACAAACAACATTGATTCTTCCATCAATTTTCTCTAGCCTAAACTTCACAATGGAACTTGTCATTATAACACTTCCACAATACCACGCCCTTTAAAGATTTCTCTATTTTCCCTCGTATTTTTCACTCCTCAAAGGCTTCCATTCCCTTTCCCTCCAAACTCGCAAACAAAACCTTATAGACGATTCTTTCATTTCGACAATACTCACTTTCTATTTTGGATTGGACCCGCTTCCTTGAACCTAGTCTCATATTATTGCTTCTCCAACTCGGTCTCACACTATTGTAAATATTGTTTTTTGAGTGGCGATTGTAATCTTTAATTTATACATCATTTATTTATGTCATATAGAATGCAAATTGTTAATTTGTAGCACAATGGTGCTACTCTTTAATTGTTAATTTGACATAGAGAATATAGATGTGTTTTGTAGACCAGCTGGGAACAAATTCTTATTTAGAAACAAAAACAAAAATGTTCAAGTATGGTGGCCCAGTTCAGTGAAGAAGCTGTTAAGGTCGTCTCTTGTTATTAAGGTTGGCGATGAAGCAAAGATAACTAGAAGGTTGCTTATGACCTTCATTAATCCAGGAACACTAGAAAATACTTGCCGAAAATGGATAAGATTGCTCAGCACCATATCAACACACATTGGAAAGGTAAGAAATTTTGTGACCAATCAGCTTCAATGAGTAGGATAAGATGTTCCTTTCATTTGATCATAGTTTTGTTAATTAATTCTTTGTTGATTAAACCTTCTCTCAATTCATTTTCTCGAAGCTCTTTCAATTTTCTTTCCTTATGAAGTTTTACAGCTGAAATTTTTACAAGTTTGAGAAATGAAAATGGTTGTACCCTGCATGGAAAATATCTTATGCAAAATTGTTTGAAAATTTAAGAACTACTATAATTTTAGTTTTAACAACATGATAAAACTTACTTGAATTTTCCTTACTCTTTACTAATTTTGCCAGAGTTCCTCCCAGCTCTGATTATCTTCTTTTCAATTAACTCACCACCGGTTTCTATCTTTCTTGCAGAAAAAATTGAAACCGTGAGCTAAGTTCACAATAAGGGAAACATTGCAAAAATCATACCAAATGAATAAACTAACCATATCTCTTATGCATTCTCACGAGTACTAGTCCAATTCTTTGGCAAATCGAGTACATTTGGCTTCGGTCATATCTCAACGACCAAACATAAAGTACGTTGTTTTGCTTTTCAAAATAATTTTGAACTTCACATATACAAAATGATACTTACATGAGAAAATTTATTGACCGTACAAAGGCCTGGGTATTCATGTAGAGCATACGAAAATTAGCTGAAAAGTTATCTTCAAATAAGCTATTTTCAAAAGTTATCATGGAGAGCTTATGAAAATAAGCTTATAAATAAAAGTTATCTTCAAATAAGCTATTTTCAAAAGTTATCATGGAGAGCATACGAAAATAAGCTTATAAAACAAAAGTGATCTTCAAATAATTTATTTTCAAAAGTCGGAGAGGTTATAAAAATAAGCTGAAAACAACTTACGGAAATGTGAAAATAATAAGTTGTTTCCATAAACTCTTGTAAACAGTCTCACAAATGTTTATGTCCGTAGATATGCCAATCCAAACAGATCCTAATGCATTCATATAGTTATTTTGAACATGATATGCTAGTACTGATCACAAAGCTATACCAAAACATCAATCTAATTCTGTCAACAACAAAAAATATAATAAACTTTCATTTATAAAAAAGAAAAATAAGACGAAGAGCATAAACCTAGTGGCAACACCTTAATGTGACATACAAGATAACTAGCTGCATTGAAGATAGATGTGCCAAGAGATGTCTTTTGGAGCAAGCTGCATCATCAGTAACTAAATTCTCTTCCCTAGTATTATTTAGCAAGGGCTTTGTTTACTCACTTGTTTTTGACAGTTGCATTGGAACATTCATACAACACACATGGATCCAACATTGTTTTCAATTAATCCTGAAAAATCTGATGCACCAAGGTTTGAAGGAGAATGGCCAACACCTTATTCATATGTTCCATTTGGAGGAGAACCCACATCGGTGAAGCATAGAAGCAGTATAACACATGTGTGATATATAAATCTAATACCCAATATCTAATTTCTAACATTACCGTCTTAGCACGTTGTCTGTCTTAATTAGCACGTTGTTAAAGAAAATGAAAATGCCATCATCACTGCATCGATGTGGTGTTGGAGGATTGGTGCACACCATTCTCACTCACTTTGATTTGTACCCTAATAATCCATGTGGTGTTGATGATGTTTTCTTAATGCAGTCAATCAATTTTAACAAAATTCTCATAAAAAAGTTGTTGATTGAAACTATTTTTTCTAATAATCTTAAGGGCTAAAACTATTTATACTAATTTTTATAAAATAAAATTGGAATCTGTTTGTAAAATTAGTCAGAAAATGAAATACAAGATTTCTATACTCAGTTTTTTTTTTTAGATTTTTAACTTTTAATATTTTTTTATGATTCCAATAAAAAAAAACAATAATATGTCATGTCATAAAACTAATTTTAACAAATTTTAAAGTATTTTTTTGAAATACAAGATGTCCATTGAATGTGTACGTATCTTGTATTTTCTCTTATCAAAATTTGACTTTCAGTATTCAATTATTGTGTTTTTAAATTTAAATTTGAAAAAATAGCTTAGTGTTAACAGAAAATTGGTAACATAGAAAATGTTCACCTAAGTTTTCAATTTCCCTATAAATATTTTAATAAAAGAAAAACAAGTTAATTAATATAGGAGTAATTGCGTAATTATTTTTGTTTTCAGCGATCACAGTGTTTTTTGCTATGAGGAATGCTAACAACAATTTTGAACTTCATATATACACAATGACACCTCATTTCATGTACATTAACAATTTATCGACTATAGAGATTAGAGAGGCCTAAATTGTTATTACTATTGCTATTATCATATGCCTAAATTATTTTGAAGTACTTAAGTTATGTTCAAAGGATGTATGCATAAACTATTAATACCACAAAAATGAATAAGTTGGAAACAACTTATGGACATGTGATAATAGCTAATCCAATCAGACCCTAATACTTTGGAATAGTTATTTTAAACACGATATGCTACACCTGGTGGCAACAACTTAATTTGACATACAAGATAGCTAGATGCATTGAAGATAGATGTGTCAAGAGATGTCTTTTGGAGCTGCAACATTTTGGGCGAGGATCCCCACTGCCACCGGAGTAAATATAGATCAAGCACATCAAAAATTGAATGAATAAACTCAGTGATGAAAATTGAAGAATGTACAATACTATACTTGTTTAATTTGGAAAACCAAAATACAATCTCGACCAACATAACTTAGGAAAGACTTAGATTAAAAAACAGTTAAAAAGTGGAAATTACAATACAAAACAAGTCCGTAAAGTATTAGGAACAATGGAGTAAGAGGAGATAAGGAACAATGGAGGAAGGATTCAGAACTGCGAGCGACTTAGAATTATTTATCATCATGAATGAGATAAGTGATGAGTGGAAACGTGCGTGTGTTGTGTTACTGATATACCCAAAGACAGTTGAGATAACATGAACAAGTAGTCGTGTAGTCTCCAAGCTATTTTATAGAAGTCCCTTTATGCTTTGAAGCTTGTTTAAGGTTAAAAATTTGTTAGTATCATTTCTTAGTCTTGATCTGGACAGTAAATTTTTACATTTTAAGCAACTTCAGGACATAAAAGTATGTGTGATATGTGGCCAATGATTCGTACAAAGATATTTAGAGAGCGATGGTACAAATACGCAGGCCAATCAACGGGTTTGGTCTTTTTTTTTTCTTCTCGTTACATCAAGGGGTTTGGTTTGTGTTGTGGTGAAACCAAAGCATTCTGTAATATAATTTTGTTAGCCTTGATCAGGACAATTATTTTTTTTTTAAATTAAAATAGTGCAGGGCTATATTCCCCGAGAGAATATCCCACGAAATGGTCGCGAATCACAATTTAGCCAATTAAAATGAGTGTTGTCCGGAAAAAATGGGGTGCTGTGTTTGCTAAGTGGTGTAGGGGTTAAGATCCTCTTCATTTGACAAAATAAATGGAGTTTGCAATTTGAAGAGAGATAGACACAAAAAATAGATGGTGGGTCCTACCACTAAGTGTGTCCTACCATCATTAATTATATTTTACTTTTTTCAAGATTTTATGTGTCTTTATCTCTCCAAATGGAAGAGATGGAGAAAAACATAAATGGAGAGGATCTTAACTCGTGGTGTAGTCAAATAATTATCAAGCAACATTGAATCATCATACAAAATCAAATGGATGGAAATTGATCAGCTCTTTTGCAGAATTTTGGATTCGCTGGATCAAGCATTACCCATTAAAATCAGGGATGGCAGTCAAATGTTTTTTTTAAGGGATTGCAGTCAAATATTTGGTCCATAAAAAGTTTCGAGTGTATTTTTTTATTATTTTATTGATAAAAAAAAAGCAGTTATAATACATAAATTATGGTTTCTTGGTCTACAATTATGTTTCCACATCAAGGCTTGAACAACCACACTAGCAAAAGAGACGCCACATTAAAAAACTTTAAGACAATGGGTTTATGGGTCCTCTTACTTATAAGGTGTTCAACCTTTACTCTTTTATCCGATGTGGGCATATAACTCACACTTGTACACAAACTCCCTCGTTGCTGCTTTTTGCGTAAACAAACCGGCTGCCTCGGTCGTACCCTTCGTCGAACGGGGCACTGATACCACTGTTGGTGAGTCCCGAGAGCCCCAGGAGCGGCAATGGGCTAAACGTCCAAGACCATAAGAGTCTTGAACACCACACTCTTACCCAAAACCTTAAGGCAATGGGTTTATGGGTTCCCTCTCTTATATATCCTTTGTTTTCTCCATTCTTAGTCGATGTGGGACATAATCACTCACACTTGATTACCCAACAATCTCCCCCTCAAGTGTGAATCACCCACATCACTAGCCTAATCCACACTAGGATCCCGCTCCCCACTGAGCCTAACCACGACTATGATACCACTGTTGGGTCAGTGGGGGGAGCTCGGGGGGACCTTCCACATCAAGGCTTGAACAACCACACTAGCAAGAGAGACGCCACACTCTTACCCAAAACCTTAAGACAATGAATTTATGGGCCCTCTTACTTATAAGGTGTTCAACCTTTACTCTTTTATTCGATGTGGGACATATAACTCACACTTGTACACAACATTATTATTATGTGATTTATGTAAATAATGTTTTTTTTTCAAATAGTTTAATGATAATAAATTTACACATTAAAGGTGATTAAGTGGGCCACCTCAAAAAAAAATGTGGACATTTATGCAATTTACTAAGTGCATATATTAATACTACTAATTTAACTTTCAATCAAAAAGTATTTTTTAAGATTAGCATAGAAAAATTGATATGTTAAGTCCACTAACCATTTTTCTTAATATATGTGAAAAAAAATCCAAATTTGTTTATAAATAATGGACATAGGTTTTTTAGTTGGACAATTACTAAATGTTAGAGGGTGTAGTTGTAGGTGGTGAGGAGCGACAGAGAATATGGAGAATGAGTGGAAGTAGACTATAATACTTCATACACCCATCAAAATCTCCAACCGAAACGAAATTTAAAATCATTGCATTTGTTGTGCCTTTGTCGACGCTCTCATGTCGGTGTTGCTGCTTCTGTTTTTAATTCAATGAAAGGGAAGGTGAGTTTTAATGTTGACACGTATAATGTTGTTGTTGGTGGTTGGTCTAAGTTGGGTAGGGTGAATGAGATTGAGAGGGTTATGAAGGAAATGGAAGTTGAGGGGTTTTCTCCTGATTTTAGTACGTTTACTTTCTTTCTTGAGGGTTTGGGTAGTATGAAGGAGAAAGACACTGCTACCTATAATGCGGGTGGCACTTCAGTGCCTTTATCTTTGGTGCCTTTGATGCCTTTAGTTCATTTTTGATGAGAGAGAATGTTAGATGAATAATTAAAATAAAGTATTTAGATGAGAGAGAATGAATGGTTAAGAGAGAGATAGGAACAAAAATTAACAAAGGCACCGAAAGACACCAAAGGCAAAGGCACTGAAGTGCCACCCGCATTATAGGTAGCAGTGTCTTTCTCCTTCATACTACCCAAACCCTCAAGAAAGAAAGTAAACGTACTAAAATCAGGAGAAAACCCCTCAACTTCCATTTCCTTCATAACCCTCTCAATCTCATTCACCCTACCCAACTTAGACCAACCACCAACAACAACATTATACGTGTCAACATTAAAACTCACCTTCCCTTTCATTGAATTAAAAACAGAAGCAGCAGCACCGACATGAGAGCGTCGACAAAGGCACAACAAAAGCACATTCAAAGCCTCGGTATCACGATCCAACCCAAGATCATCCAAGTTCCCAAAAACCTGAATTGCTTTCGACACATGACCAGCATTTACAAAACTATCAATAACAATAGACAACATTAACAAATCAGCTTTTACACCATTCAACTTCATCTCATCTAAAACCTGCATCATAAAATTGAAAATTTTCCTTCTTCCTAATGCCTTAACAATAACATGGTAACTACCAACATCCTTAGGCACCATTGGTTGTTTAAGCGCCCAATTAAAAAACATAACCATAGCTTCACCACTCAAATTCCCAAAGTTCAATACTTTACCAATAATATCAACATTTACATTAATACACACATTGGATAAAGCTTGTTCAATTGCAGCCATGCCCTTTAGTTTTTGAAGAAAGATACCGCGTAGTTTATCTTCAGGGGACAAAAACCCATCAACGGATTTGGATTCTGATTGTGATTCTGGAGTTTCGGAAGTGGGTATTGATAAAAGTTGGGAGATTTGGTGGAGAATGTGGCGTTCATCAAGGTTTGAAGAATTTTGTAGCGATGAGATACATTGGTGTAATTTGAGAAAAGGGTGTTTGGGTTTTGACAATTGAAGCAGAAATTGCGAAAATCGAAACGCCATGAAGAATATAATAATCACAGTAACTAGAAGAATTGGAATTTAAAATGGTTCAGAGTATTTGAAGGTATTCAGAAGAACCCAACAAGTGTTTGTTAAAATGCTTCAGAATGCATTGTGTTTGATGTTGTAGTAGCTAGCTGCACGTGGGCATGGCAATGGGGCGGGGTGGGGTGGGTTTTGTCATCCCCGTCCCCATCCTCTAATCCCATTTACTTATCCGTTACCCTACACATATCCAACGGGGATGAGAAATTGAATCTCATCCCCGTCCCCAATGGGTTCGGGTATTCCTGCCCCATCCCCGTCCCGCAGTGAATAAATTTTTTTGATAAAAAAGAATTTTTTTAAGCTTCAATGACAATATTGTAGTGCATTATCCAACAATTTGCGTCCATTTTAACATTTACTTACCGAATAATTCGGTTGCTCCTTTAACTATCAATGAAAGTTATTTATATCATGACAATTATCAAACCAAATAACATGGCATGTCAATGTCATTATCAACCTCTTCAACAAAAACAAAAATATGACCTTTCTACATTCGGGTAGGGTATGGGTTCGGGGTGGGTACATATATCCCCGTTACCCGTCCCATACCCGTATATTGAAATCGGGGAAAACCCAAACTCATACCCAAATCCAGTCAAATCGGGGAAAACCCGTCAAATCGGAGTTGATTTGGGCGGGTACCCATGGACACGGGTTTTGTTGCCATGCCTAGCTGCACGATACCTGTTTGTTAAAATGATGTATTTTAAAAAATAAAAAGATAAAACATAACCTAGTTAAAATAATGACATAATAACATATGAAGTAGTTAAAAATCATCTTAGCTTTTTCCACCATTTATGTTATAGATAATGAAAATGATAAATGATTTAGAGTGGATTTTGGTTTTTCTTGCTGGCAATAAAAATGCATAGCAAAGAGATGAATGAGCACACAAGAGCAGGAAAGTTAATGACATATTGACATGGTTATTTGAAAGTGCAGGAATATTAAGACTCCAAGCTATTGCATTTCATAAGTCCTACATCGTATAGTCAGAAGAGGGATACTGAAAGATGTCAGATATAAAAGGAGCAGTGAAGATTTGTTACAACTCATACCTTTCTCGGCCTTTTGGTTAAGATCAAGTGTAATATCTATTCTTATCAGCTTAATATCTGATATTTGGACTAATGGTCCACACGATATTAAATTTATTTTTTGAGGGGGAGAGATCACTAAAATAGCTTGCTATTGGGTCTCTCAAGTGTCGTCGTTGCGTTGCACTTCTGCATCAGGCTGGTGCACCCCACCAATTTTAGTCTAAAATTTTATAACATCTATATTTTGATTGAAGTATTGTAGTTAATTTTTCCCGAAGTTGCCACTAGTGTTGGACTAAAAAAGTTCCGCAGCATTATTAAAAAAAAAAAGTCAAATTTAAAGGGAATAATTACATGCAACGTGATCTAAACATGCTCGGACAATGATTCAGGCTTACCATACATGAATAGGGTCTAAGGGAATGATCAGCAAGGTCAGGATCAGTTCTTATTCTCTGTTAAAACAACGGCAGCCTTGGGCAGCTTATTTAGTAAATACAGAGAAATAGAATGGCAAAATCCTTTGTTGAAAAGAATAACAGATTAAATGGAAGTGTTTGAATAATCTAAATATGTACTCTGATTTTCACATAGTTATGCGTCTTATTCATTATGTGATTCATGTTTTCATAACTTTTATATTAAATCAAATCAATTTTTTTTTCTTTAATACTTTTCTTAATTTCTTTAATCAATAATTTTATTTTTTTTTACAAAATACTCAAATCTTTTAAAAGACAAAATGAGATATTTAAATTACCATTAAAACAGACAGGTTTATGTTCATTGCACTGGGGCACCAGCTCCAACTTAATTAACTTTTTGTAAAGCATTGAATAATTTTATTTTTGTTCCATTGAAAATTAAGTATTGTCGCCACTAAAACACTTTTGAATAATTTCATTTTGTGAAAAATCAAATACACAACGGTAGAAGAGATAAATTATTGAATGATTGTTTGGTCACACATGAAACAATGTATTTGATAGAGTTGAAAATGTAAAAATCATACAATAATTAATTGATAGAGTTGAAAATGTAAATATCATACAATAATTTCAAATTATTAAGACAACGAAAATAAAATTTATTGATGTTCAGAGATGTCTTTAATATTTGGGATATTATATAGCATAACTTTATACCTCACAATATGAGAACCAAAAAGTAATGATTCAAAGAGCTAGGCTCACCAGGTGTTGTGGACCAGACCTGCAGCGGCCTGTGATTCCTCCACTGTTAGGAGTAGGAGCTGTTCGCTGCTCTGTGAAACCAGCCTCACGCTATACCCTCCTGTCTAAGACCCACAGGACTCATGCCTTCGCTCAAGTCCCATGGGTCAGATCTCAACTTGGAGCAGGCAGACCAGCATGGTAGAGCTACCAGCCCAACCTGTTAAGCCAAAGCCATGTTCCATCACCTTGGTGCCCCCACTTGGGTCACAAGCTAGCGTTACCCAGCTTGGCAAACATACTAGCATGCCAGACCTTTATAAACACATACATACCTGTTCCATATTCTAGCCAATGTGGGACTTAATGGATCCAAGATGGTGTAGTATTAAGTTGGAAAATGGTTTACTTGATTTCTACATTATGCATACTATGGAGTAGTTACACAATGATTAAATAGACTCAAAATTATGATCCAAAACCGATGTTAAAGTAGTGAAACGTAGCACATATAATTTCTGAAGTGAACATATATATACCTGGTTTAGCTTAGAGTAACATCAGGCAACATTATAACTTGCTACTGCTGCTTCCTCGGGTTCTGGTTTTGTTCCCAAAACAGACTCAAATTTGTCTAATGCTTCCACGTATTTAGCATTCCTACAGCATTTAAACCAGCATTACTTGAATTTCTCTGACTCTGTTACTAGAATACACCAGAGTTCCTCTCAGCTCTGACGATCTACTTTTCAGTTAAATCACCGCTAATTGTTATCTGTCCTGTGAAACGTTGGAAACCATGGTTCTCGGATCTGTGAGCTTAGTTCACAAACAGGCGACTAGGCTAGCACTTCAGGGAAACATTGCAAAAATAAAATGCATACGCATTGAATAAACTAACCATGTCTGTTTTGCATTCTCATGATTAACGGTCCGATTCTTTTCCAAATTGTGTACATTACCCTTCCACATTCTGCTGCAGGCCAAATTTTGGTCCCAAACACAAAGTAAATAGTTTTACTCTTCAAAATAATTTTGAAGTTCATATATGCAAAATGACACGTCATATAATTTACATAGGACAGTTTCTTGACCATACAGAGATACCTGGATTGCTATTACCATTGCTATCATATGCATAAATTATTTTGATGTACTGAAGTCATATTCAAAAGATGTATTCATCACTAGATTTTCAATGTAACCTCAAATTCCACAACTATAAGCCAACGTTGACTAAATTAAGCCTCCAATTACCTGTTTTGAGCATGATATGATATCTCTAATCTCAAAGTACTTAAGTCATATTCAAGGAGGTGATTCTTCGCTAGAATATTAATACAATATCAAAATCCACAACCATATGCTCAACTTATAAACAACTTAATTAAACGTTTATAGCATGAGCGTTTGTCATATACACCCTCCGGTCACAATTATAAGCAAAACTTTGCATTTTAGATTCATTCATTAAATGATGTATGTAGTCTATAATAAAGACTATATACATCATTAATTGAATGAATCTAGAATGTAAAGTTTTGCTTATAATAGTGACTAGAGGGTGTACTCCCTCTGTCTCAAAACAACAGTCGTTTAAGGTTTATGCACGATTTTTGAGGATATGATTAATTGTGTTGATTTCAATGATAAAATTAGTGTCATTTACTAAAATACCCTTATTAATTATAGTTAGTGAAGTAATTAAGTTGGTTGAAATTCAATAAATAAGAGTATAATAGTGGAAAAAAAATAATAAATGTTGCATTCGTATCTTAAAGAGACAATTATTTTGAGACGAAGGGAGTGAGTGCTTAGGTATAACTTATTTCTATAACAGAAGATAAAATAAAGTCAAATTGTTTTCATATAAGCTATATATTAATTTCATAACCTAGCATGGAGAGCTTATGAAAATAAATTGAAAACACAGCTTATGGTCTTTGACTCTATGGACATGTAATAAGTTGTTTCTATAAACCCTCTTGAGCATTCTCGCTAGTGTTTATGTCGGTTGATAAGCTCAAATAAGTCGGTCCAAAGCTAGTACTGAGCACAAAGCTATACCAAAGCATTTAACCATACGTTTAATAATCTCAAAAGAGAAACTTTTATTATAAAAAGAAAAATAAGATGACGAGTGCAAACCTGGTGGGAATTTCTTTGATTCCATAAGGCTGTTCTTTCTCTACCTCATACTCTTCAAATGGTTCCTCTTGTTCTTCTTTGCCCTTTTCACTCTCTTCTCTGGATGCTTCTGACCCAACCTCAGATGAAGCTTTAACCACAAATGGGAATGGTTTTGACAAAAGTGAGTTTGACAAACTATAAGAAGAAGGGTTATTCTTGCTGGCAATCGAAGTGCATAGCAAAGAGATGAATGACCACGAGTGGAGTAGTTGTGGTAGTAGACAACTGGACAAAGGTTATTTGAAAGTACAAGAATACTAATAGACTCCAGGCTATTGCATTGCATAAGTCCCACATCGTAGCATCAGAAGAGTAACAAATATAAAATGAGCAGCAACATTGTCTTTCAGCTGATACCTTTCTCGGCCTTTTGGCTAAGATCAAGTGTAGTATCTGTTCTTATCAGTTTAATATCTGATATGTGACTCAATGAGTCACACAATATTAAATTACTTTTTTTAGGGGGAGAAGCCACCTCAATAGCTTGCTACTAAGCTTCTCGAGTGTCGCCTATGCGTTGCACTATTGCATGGGCTGGCACACCCCGCCAATGTTAGTTCAAAATTATAAGTTATTCTTCTATAATATAATATGTTTTTCGGGTGTGTTCCTCCTAATTTGATTTTCCTCAATGTTAATTTGGGTGAGATTAGTTTATCTTCTTCAAAATAAAAAATTGTTTGTTTTCTATTCCTATTTTCCTTCATTTTTATTTGATTATTTATTTAATTTATGAAAATTCCTCCATTTGCATTTCTTTGATTACAGCTAAGTTTGCAAAGTTGTGTATGATAATGGCTAAGAAAATTACACATTAAAAAATTAAGCAGCCTAAAAAATAATATACTGCAAAAAAGACATGAAAGGTTCAACTCAGTAAAAAAAAAAAAAAAACGATTAACTACATAAATCAGCATCATATAAAGATCACGGGTTATATCCTAAAATTTAACACACTCAGACCATGTCGAAGTAACATTAACAGGCACAATCTCCTTGACTCATACAATAAGGTAGAGAGCTGTGGAAGCTATTAGGCAGTGATGGTTGTTACTAATATTATTGTTGAAAATGAACAATTATATTGATCATAAGTTTTTTATATCATCATATATTAAAAACAAGATCCAATCCAACAAATGACTAAAAATGAGAGACCTATATTTAACTACAAAAATATACACGGAGAAATCAAATATGGTGGAATCATATTGCTCAACAAACTCTTTAGTCAAGCTAAAATGTTTGCTTTCTTGTGTCCATATAAAGGGGTTATTTCTTATTAAATCCAAAAATTGATTTGATCGCATTGATGGCGCTCTCATTGATAAATGATTCATCAAATCTTTTCAATAATGGATCGAATTCTGGGGATGCCCTTAAGTTAGCAAGGTCAGGATCAGTTCTGATTCTCTGTTAAAACAACAACAGTGTTAGGCAGCTTATTTAGTAAATGAGATTATGTAACTTGCTGAGTATTAGTTTTATCACCTTGAAGTCTTCAAAACCAGAATTCAGAGCTTCTTCAAGCGTCGAAAGTGCAGCTTGAATCTGTTTGAGAAATAGCATATTGATTAGGTAAATGAATGACAGGACCAAATCCATTTGTTTCTTTAATTCTTTTCTTAATTTTTCTGCAACCAATACTCAAATGTTTTAAAAGGAAAAATGGGATATTTATATATCCCCATTAAAACAACCATCTATCAATTACACCAATTTTTTAAATTTTCTAAAAAGTAAATTACACTCCCTTCCCCTTAATGTTAAAATATGTTCTTCCCTCACCTCCTTTGCAAAACTTATTAGAGAAAATCACACTCCCCTCCCCTAAAAGAAGCTTCAATTGCATTACCCTCTCCTCTAGTAATATGAACCCAAAAAATGATGGTTCAAGGGGCTAGGCTCACCAGGTGTTGTGAACTGGTGGTGCAGTGGCCTGTGATCCCTCCACTGTAAGGAGTAGGAGGTGTTCGCTGCTCTGTAAAACCAGCCTCACGCCGTACCCTCCTGTCTAAGACCCACAGGACTCATGCCTTCGCTCAAGTCCCACGGGTCAGCTCTTAACTTGGAGCGGGCAGGCCAGCATGGTGCAGCCACCAGCCCAACCTGTTAAGCCAAAGCCATGTTCCATCACCTTGGTGCCCCCACTTGGGTCACAAGCTGGTGTTACCCAGCTCGGCAAACATACTAGCATGCCAGACCTTTATAAACACATACTTATTCCTTGTTCTAGCCAATGTGGGACTTAATGGATCCAAGATGGTGCATTGTAGTATTAAGTTGGAACATGGTTTCTTAAATGGTTTTACTTGCTTCTCCCCAACTACTTTCGAGAAGTTATAACACCGTAAACCAAAAATATTGCGGCTGATGTAATAATACATATTACATTTACAATCTTATGAATAAACCCCTATTTTCATCTTAATCTTAACAAGATTTGTTACATTCATCTAAGTCCCATACACAATTTAATTTGGTCTGCTGTAGGTTACACATACTATTTATTTATTTGACAGAAAATTATAGGACCAAGTTAGTCACTCACATATATAAAAGGATTAAATCTATTCAGCAAGCTCTATTCAGCAAGCTATACAAGGATTAAATACACTCAAATAGTATGATACAAAACCAATGTTGAAGTAGTGAAACGCTGCACATATAATCTGTACATTGGACAAAAATATACCTGGTTTAGCTTAGAGTAACAACAAGCAACGTTATAGCTTGCGACTGCTGCTTCATCAGGTTCTGGCTTTGATCCCAGAACAGACTCAAATTTCTCTAGTGCTTCCTCATATTTAGCATTCCTTCAGCATTGAATCCAGGAAAAGAGTGAATGGTAAGAATATCAGGGAGATAGCATTCATTATTATAGTCCTAATCTAAAATAGGTGCTTGGAAACTGAAGCTTTTTTTCTCTCAAAATAGGTGTTGCGGATTACAATTTCATGTACAAACGTTTAGTTTCTGCCATGTCTATAATGTCTGACAAGAACAAAGTCACCAATACTTTATTCCTTACTTTAATAAGCAATGGAGTAATAAAGGAAAAGATTTTCTAAATTCAGAACACCCTTGTGATTTTTTGTATGTTTGTATATATGTTGCGAAACAAATTCCATCAATAAAGTGTGCAATAATGGCATATGTAAAAAAAAAACAATTCTAGATGAAAAGTTGCACTTCATTTCTATTGAAGATTGAAGAACATACTTCCATTATGAAATGTCAAGGGAAAGATAAATGAAGGAAAAC
>Ga0228711_1002094_pt1 | contig 30315 bp, 11 predicted proteins | sample MedpolnodulmetaG_2_FD_177996 | JGI IMG/M metagenome (GOLD analysis project Ga0228711, IMG submission 177996) | Root nodule microbial communities from Medicago polymorpha collected in Santa Monica, California, United States - brown nodules | ecosystem: Host-associated > Plants > Roots > Nodule... | reverse complement strand
CAAAAAAGGCAGTGCTAGTTAATAGCATTTACACACCATAAACAATTCATTTTTAGTCAACAATTTTATTTTAATCACTACAACATTTTATTTTAATCACTTTTTGTTAATCATAATTCCATGTTGTTTCTATTATAAGCTTTTTCATATTTATTGTGTACATAAAAGAAAACATTGGTGCATTAAACAACAATTTCAAATTCTGACTTTCTACACAACATTTTTGGTTACCTAAGCAAATTTCATTTCCGTTTTTTTTTTGTGCTCATTTTCGGTTACCTAATTAAATTACAATTCCATTTTGGGTGCTCATTTTCCTATTATAAACTCTATCATATTTTGTGTGTACATGAGAAACAACATTAAATATGTCTTTCACTAATAGGTTGCCACGTGTACTTTTTAAAAAAAATAGCGCAAATGTATATAATAGAGATAGAGATTATCCATTGAATAAATCTAAATAGTAAATTTTTTCTTATTCATTCAAGAGTCCCACCAATTCCTTTCACTGGTGTACTTTTTTTGATTCACTAAACCAAACACAAATAGGAGAGTTTGATTGTGAAACTCAATAATATTCTAACCATCTGTGCACACTTTAGAAAGATACAAGTAAATAAGTTTGATTGTGTGATTTTAGAACTATAGAAGAGTGTTTGATCTACCAACTTTTTCTTCATTGTGCTATATGTGCTTAACCTTTACCTCTATTCTACAACAAAGGTGTGATTTTCGGACTATAAAGTCCTTATAATTAGTGTTAACATAAATGAATTTTTCAAACAAAGTAATAATAACTTAGCAGCTGTTACTTTATCATCTACAAAGCTATGGTAGAAAATTCTCACCTTTCTTGTCTTTCAAGTGCAGGATGACAGAACCTACATCTACTGTGGAATTTTTCAGTGAAACCACTAGGGAGGAAAAGTCGTCGCCGCCTCCTGAAATAGCAAATTGGAATTGACATTGGCACATCACCATGCTGCATTTGTGATAAAAGTGTGGGGATTCACCACTGCAGTAGAACTCCTTGGACAATTTTTGGTGGAATTAAAAGAAATGGCTGAAACTCAACTGAAACAACCTTAAAGAAATGTAGTGTTTACAAACTAGTATTGGTTGCTCTAATCAGTAGTAATATTGATTGCTCAAATAAAAAAAATGGTCAGACATGGACACTAGACTCGACACTAGTATACTTGTCCCTTCGGTATAACCACCGCAGCCAATAATTCCACTGTCGATCGCCACAGCTCCGTTACAGTTAAGAGCCACAACTGGCGCGGTACTTGTTCCTTCTATTTCTGTTTGCTCAAATTACAAAGCACAAACTAACTAAACAAGAGAAAATGTCAACTATGCAGTGTGGATATTTAGAAAGCATCCTGAGTTCAATCCTCAATCACGGCGTCCAGCCTAACAAATTCAATATTTGTCAGTTGACTTAAGACTTGTAGAAAGCATTCCGTGCAGTTGATTTCATCCAAATATTATGTTTGTTAACGTATTACCAAGAAACAGAAATTTGAAAGGAAAATTTAACTTCATTAAAAATCTTACTTACTAGGTTAATTTGTTTCTACACTTCCTATTGACAAATTAATTTCAAACTGATTTCTCTTTCCTTCTATGTAACCTCAAATGATTGCTTGCCAATGCATGTATGATAGTCCATACTTCTTCAATAGGATTTCAAAGAAGCATATCCTTGTATTACTACAAATTGCCAAAGAACTCTACATCACTATTTTTTTAAAGGATTTTAAAATCAATTAAATAAATAAAAAATCCGCATTTTCAAACCAATGATTCCTATCATAATTCGATTTCTCATCAAAGATTGCCAACAGTTATACTGTAAATTAACTACTGTGCCAATTTTCCAAAACATACACTTTCATTTCTAGGCTAATCTATATCAATAATCAGAGGCTATAGTGCTAGTTTTGTGAGCATAGTCAATTACTTTCATTAGTAGCAAAGCAGCTAGCACTGTGGAGTTTGTTTCAACAATCCCACATTGATGGTGCTTAAACAATCAATAGAAAGATTTACCTATAAATGATCCTTACATACATGTGATCTTAGTAACTGTTCGGACAAAATAATTCACACTGCGATGTCCTCTTAATTTATTAAACTACTGTTAATTAGTATTTTTTTGGTTAATTGATTTTATTGATAACACATCCAGCTGAAAATTTAGTTTTAAATTAATTTTTCAGCTGGTTGTATATCTCAAAAATCAATGTACTGAATAATCAGAGTATATAATTGATTTTTTCTATTGAATATAATTCGCTTTTATTTTTATGTTGAATAGAATTGGTTGTATGGAAAATATCAGGAACACTTTCTTTCTAAAACTCTATTAAATGTGAAAATGTAATACATTAGCAGTTGCTTGTTTCACAAGGAAATGAATAGTTACGTAACTAACTGCTACCTCTAAATAGTTTCACACCAAATAAAGATCCCTTACCACTGCAACTATCGTAGACGAATTGAAAGGACTAGTGCTCCTTTGGATAACCATCTTTAATCAGTTTGAGAGCGAGCAATTAAGGAGTCTGATTCAACCAGAATGTGCTCATGACCTTTAAAGTGGCCCATATCAAACAGGTCCTAATGTAGAAGGAAAAGACAGCCTTGAAATTACCTTCACTACCGCGTATGACACCACCGCAGCCAGCAACTCCTCTGTCAATCGCCACAAAATCTGCTGGAGGTTACTTCCTTCTACTATTTACCGGATTTCCATCTCTCATGGCATAAATAGTACTAGCAATGTGCGAAGGAGGGATTCCTCGTGTACATTACATCGCGGAAAATCGTTATCAACACAAGAAACAAGCTGCCCAACACATTTTCTTCTATCATTTAATAAAAACTTTAATGTTAATACCCTATGGCTGCACTGCAATGGTTCAGTTAAAACAATAAATTAACCTTGCCATCTATAAGCTCAACAATTTGAAAGTAAACCTTTTTTTATGTAACGTAGCCATAGCTCTATATACTATCTACAAAAATAACTATCTAGTAAATTGTTCAAGAAGTGAAGTTATATAAAATCAAGAAAATTCATATTGCTATAGACTAATTTCTTGGTTTCTCTATACAAAGCCCATCCTAATCTAAAATTTAACAAATTCAAAGTTCTAAAGAATAGAAAATCTCAACATCAAGACATATCAAATAAATAGAAACATGGGCAGGAGGAAAAAGTAACACACTCTGGAGTTTGCTTTAAACAGTCCCACATCGATGGTGTTTACACAACCAAGAGGAAGATTTACCTATAAAAAACCTTGTGTTGTAAATGTTTAGACACAAAAATGAAATGCACTGTGTTTTCCACTTATTTTGTAAAAGTGGCCATTAGTAAGTATTAACTTTTGGTGCATTGGTTCTCTAAATTTCCATTCATCTGAAAAAATTAAATTTTAATTTTCAGATGTTGGTATTTTTGAAAATCAATATACTGAAAAAAATGTAGTTGCTAAATTTTTGTAATCTTTTGTTGAATATAGTTGGTTGTAATCCTGATGGTCCAATAAATTAAATTTGAACCGGGAACTGAAAAGTGCCAATGATCGTAAGCTGAGCTAAGCTAGCTCAACTATAAATTAGTTTTAAAAGAGCTAGAAATATGAGCAGGGATGAATAACAGGACATACAAGATGGTTTGATGGTCGGGGTCTTTTATTCCTTTTGGAGAAAGAGAAGCATTCTCTTTGACAGGCTCGTTATTTGTAGAGGTAGTTGTAACATCACAATATTAGTCTCATCATAACCAAAAAAAAAAACTTTGATTTTGAGTAATTGGATTTATTTGCAACATTAGATTCCTTTATCAATTGGACTGATTGAATGGTTCAAAGTTTTATAGAATACCATATACCATAGTATTCTCTGTTGATTTGTTTTGAAGTAAGCATTCTCTATTGATAAGCATTCTCAAAAGTCAATGTACTGAATAATCAGAGTATCTAATTATTTTTTGTTGACTGTTTTTTTTCTTTTGTTAAATAGAATTGGTACTGATTACGCTGTTGCTTGTTTCACAAGGAACTGAGTAGTTAGTAAACTAACTACTACCTCTAAATAATTTTGCACCAAATAACGATCCCTTATGACTGTGAATATTGTAAAGTTTGGTATATATGAGAAGTATATATAGTAATAAGGAAAAACAATTGGCCGCTTATCACTGCGAGTATTATAAAATTTTGCACCAAATAACGCCCCCTTATCACTACAAGTTTTAATTATAAAATATGAACTTCCATGCATATCCCAACTGAAAAAGGATGAATGGTGCAGTGATTAAAGTGAATCCAATCCATAAACTACAGGGTAAGTATAATCGAAACCATTATCAATGGTAATAATACAAAATGTATTCAAAATGATCCTGTAACTGTGTAATGTGACTGTTTCATGTGCATCTGAATTCTAAAAATACGCTGTCATCATTCTCCAAAACTACATGTGTAATGTTTATCCATCACAATCTATTTCAACTGAATTGCTGCTAACAGTCCCACGTCGATGGTGCTATGGTTACTTGCATTTAAAATCGTGTTCTATGATGGGAAGGGTCTCCCACGAAAAGCATGTTGTTTTTTGTCGCCTTCTTTCATACAAGATATATAAGCTCTGATTATGTTAAGGTTTTGGAAGCTTGCTAGTCTGACATAGAAAACATTGACATGTGACTATACTTGGCTTTTATACAAAGAATGATTCATATCATAATTCTATTGCTTTATCAAAAGTTGTATTTCAATTTCTTATTAATTTGTAATCTCAATTAGTCTTGTGCTATTCTGTTCCATATCCATTTTTCCTGATTAATAGTTAATATTTTCCTCCTAATTTAGTATTCTTCTTTTTCTCTTCTGTCATATCAATCTTCCTGTTGTAATTGCTATACAAGAAAAACAATATCGAGTATGTTTAGTGTTGCAGACACATGCACACTTGAGTCTTGAGTATGGAATTCCATTAGTTGTTCTCTTATGACCATGTCTTCATTTTTATTCAAAACTGTGCACCATTTTCATTCTATTTGCTTCATCGAAATTCAAGAACATAATATTCGTAACTGGTTTTATTTTGGTCTTTTTTCTTAATCAGTATGAGAATGATTGATGAAAATCTGTTCCTTAAGCTTGTCTTCATTTCCAGTTTGTCCGTTGAACATAAAAATTCATATTAGATTAAGAAATTTTTAATCCTTTGTGTGTAATATTGAAACATACAATTAAATAAATTTGATTGTGTGATTTTAGGACTATAGAAGAGTGCTTGATCTACCAACATTTTGCTCCTTGCGCTCTTAACCATGATCGATCACAAATGCAACAAGTACCAACTTCCCATTTCTGATACAACAAGTAGAAAAATCATAGTGTACAATGTATGATTTCCCTCTTTAAGTTTTGTGACTTTTCGGTGAAATTACAGTTTTTTTTTTCTCGCTCTGCAAGCACCAATTTAAGTGTAGTTGGTAGCAAAGCAGCTAGCACTCTAGAGTTTTGCTTTCTCTTTTCACAAAATTGAACAAGTTCAAAGTTGTAAAGAATAGAATATAGCAATTCTCATCACCAAGACATATAAATAAAACAACCATGAAACATGAGCAAAGGAAGAAGCAACACCGTGGAGTTTAGTTCAACAGTCCCACATCGATGGGCTCAAAAGACCAATAGGAAGTTTTACCTATAAGATACCCTTCTATACATGTGAGCAATGTAAATTGTTCCAACCCCAATGTTTAGCATTGTGCTATCCATTTGAATTCTAATTATTGGTGGTCATTAGTAATAATTTTTGGTGGATTGATTCTCTTCCATTCAAACACATGTGTAAAACAAATTAAAGTTTCTCACATGTTTGGAATGTCGAAAATCAATATGCTAAAATAATTGAGTGCCCATGCTAAAATAATTGAGTGCCCAATTTTCCTTCACGTGTAGAAAATACTTGATTCAATTATTAATGATTGAGGGGTATTTGCAAAATATTATGTTGACTATTAGAAGAATTTGATAGAGGGGGTAAATTGATTAATGTTGTGCAATTTTAGGGGATAATTGAAATTTTGTTAATTTTAAGGGGTAATTGATAAAACTTACAATTTTAGGAGATAATTGTCTATTTACTTGATTTTTCCATTTTCCTTCATGTTACAATAACTTCAAAAGATTACAATAAGCTCATAACTTCAAAAGATTACAATAAGCTCCACGATTACGATTAAATAGTAGATTCAAATGATTATTATTGAATTAATACAAACAATTCATAAGTGGATATAAAATTTCTATACAAAACTAAAATCCATTAACATACAGTTCAAAGCTATTGTCTTTTGCATAAAGTCGTTATATAACTAACGCTAAAGTTTATCCTTCAAAAAAAAAAAAAACTAACGTTAAAGTTTATGAAGTCCCTTTTATCCAAATATTATTAAAGTCAAATCAATTATGACTTGTGACAATCTACGATTGTTAAAATGTTTGAGAAATATAAGTATTGATCCCAAGTGTTAAAGAATATTGAGACATGAATTTTAAAGTTTCTTTAAGGGTATTGAATTTAGGAGATAGATATGTTCGAAAACCAAAAATAAAAATTGAGTGAGAAAGAATTGGTTCTAAATTAATTCATATAATTGCTTTTAATGTAGTAAATTTGGATACTCATGAAGACATAAATATTCTTCCTCTCAATCAAGTTAAAAAACTACGACATATGTATCAATGATTAGTTCATTTCTAGATACCGCACGGATAAAACTCTATAATAAACTAGATTTTTGACCCGTGCTCCGCACGAGTTTATTGTAAAGGGATTGACATACGAATCATAAAATGCAATATATAATTGGTAACGGTGAAAAAATAACACGTGATAATCCATAGTAGACAAAATAAAACACTTCATAAAATGTATGAAATCTGAAAATATTATAAAAGAAAATCCGGTAATCTTATCAATAATTCGGTAAAAGAAATATGAAATTTTTAGTACATTGGCATGTAGTTTCATCACACATTGCGAAATACTTCCTCATATACGACGTTAGACGTTACATTGGTATCTTCACCATTTTCATCAATGATCAATATCTTTAGTCCTTCTTTGGATGTAACTCTTGAAACAGCAACATACAACTGTCCGTGAGAAAATACAGGTGTTGGCAGATATACACTAACATGTTTAATCGACTGCGCTTGACTTTTGTTAATTGTCATTGCAAATGATACACTCAAAGGAAATTGTCTTCGTTAGGTTAAATTATTGCTAACCTAATAAAGCAAATGAGAGGGAAAATATTAGGTTAAGCTGCTGCAGACCTAACAAAATTAATAAATAAGGATGATAAGTGTAGAAAATATTGTAAAAAAAAAAAGCGAGAGGATAAGAATGAAATTGGTGCGATGCATTTTTTTAGATGAAATTTGTTAGGTTAAATTACTGCTAACCTAATACAGCAAATGAGAGGGAAAATATTAGGTTAAGTTGCTGCAGACCTAACAAAATTAATAAATAAGGATAAATGAATAAATATAAACTAGAAGATTGAAGTTTTATTAAAGCCCCTTTTATACTGTCAAGAGTGCTTATGTGTAAGCTAAAAATGGCGGATTAAATTGTAATTTGATAGGTCCAACCCATTTTGTCATCCATATTTCTAGCTTAATCAATATCTTAACTTTGAAGTCACCCTTAGACAGAGTCGGCCTAAGGACCAAGCAACCCAAACAAGGGTTTCGGGCTTCAAAATTTTGAGTGAAAAAAAACCTCTAAAAAATTAATCTGCTTATAAGTATATTATATGAAAGATAAATTGATTATCAAAAATGCCTCAATTACTCTTGGTCATGAATTCAAATGTTGGTCCCCACAAAATTGATTTTATATAAATATTTTGTTAAAAATAAATATTTTTTAAAGGGCACATTAAAACTTTTGCATTAGGCCTCCTAATCTGTTAGGCCGACCCTGCTTAAGTATGTGGCAACGTCAACATTCTTAGGGAGAATTTACCCTCATTTGGGTCTTGCACGGCTTGAGAGATTAGTCCCCACAAATTACGTATGCTGAATACGTGTTTACGCCAGAAAAAGTCCATTTTACCCCATTATTTACTAATTGAAGCAATAATTCTACGATTTCTTATTTGATAAACTAAAGCAATGTGTCTTTTTGTCTTTTTATGAAATGAATTACTTTCTATATTTCTTTTTAATATAAGAAATGGACAAACCAATCGACCACTGCCTCTAAATATTTTTATAGACAAACCTAAAAAAATAATTTTATAGTCACTAGGCTGTTTAAAAAAAAAAAAAAACTTCATTTTGGTAGAATTGAATGACTTTTCAAAAATATTGGACTACATTTAAGACATGCGAGTCTTCACTTAAAATTTGATCTTATCATCCTCTTGCATGTTATAGTTATAATGAGAAGATCACACTAATGAGCTGAAAATAACTACATACATGGAACAACATACATCATCTCACAGCTCACTCAACTAAAAAAGGATGAACGATGCAACACTACCATAAACTACATATGTGTAATCACAATTCGAACCCCAACCCTTGTTTATTAATATGTATTGTCCTTATCAATTGAGTTAAACTCACGGAGACATTAATTAAATTGTTAAATCTTCATTCATATTTACCAATTTGCATAAACATACACGACCTTAACCTAACTATATTTAAGTCTAATAAACAACTTACACTAAATGCGTATAGTGTCAGCTCTTATAACAAGAAATCTTGAACATTTAGTAGAGTTTGAACCAGAATGTGTGACTGCGTTACTTCTCTAATTGGGAGAGTTGCATTTAATTTCAAATTTTTTGGATTGCATCTATTCTAATAAATAACGGTAATTTGCTATAAACATCTTATAGCTTATGTGAAAAGAGTTCAACTTTATTTTATCTTTTGTTATAGAATAGCTTGTACATAAGCACTAAAATGATATGCGTGTATGGTATAAGCACTTAACTAAGTTGTTTATCCAAACATGACCTAAATCCTGTAATATCCAAACAATGTGACGTATCACATGGATGGTTTTATGGAGTCAAAAACAAGTGATCTGGGTTTATAAAACAGTTGGAGAATTGCTTGCAGCTGATGCATCACAAATGAATAGTCATGCAGAAACTAATTATTAATGTGGAAGACACAAACTAAACCGTAATATTTTACCACTAGATTTAGCAACTCACGGAAATCATCAATACCTAAAAGAACTTTTTGTTCGCTTCTGTTTAAAAATTGGAGAAGTATTACATAAGCACATAGTATTTTGCAATGCAACATCTCAGCATCACACTACTAGAAAGCTTCACAATATGTTGAATACCTACTGTTAAGATGCCTTTATGTTCTCTAGGATACAAATGACTAGCCTATGACAGGAAAGAATGTAGATTGCGATAAAACGATTAAGTAAATAGAAATAATTATTACTGCTGCTTCAACATTTGCAGGAGATTCGTCATTAGGAATGGAAAGCATTGATATGATACACAACAATATACTCTCCACCTGCAAGATAACATATAAAATTATTTATTAGTACATAAAAGGTTTGAATTGTTGTCCCGTGAGCATAACTCAGTTGGTAGGACACCCCACTTATTCACCTTATAAGGTGAATTCTAGCCACTAGGCTACCTGACCAAAAACAAAAAAAAAGGTTTGAATTGTTAACAGTTTCAAAAGTAGAAATGCAGTGCTTTATAACTTGTAATTTGTTTGTTTGTGGATCTGCATTAGATATATGATAATGGTAAGTACATAATGTATTCAAAATGATTCCGTTAAACGCGACAATATTTTATGAGCATCTAAAAAAGCATCTTCATCATTCTGCAGGTCCACTTCATGAATATCAGAAGCATTCTGTTTGACAGACTCATTATTTGCAGAGGTAGTGGTAACATCAACATCAGTAATCATTATCATTTAGTAAGACTTGATGTTCAATTTCATCTTAGACATTTTGTTCTAAATATAACAATTATTTGATGCAATAAAGACATATAAAACTGCTAGAAACATGAGCAGGGATGAAGAACAAGACATATAAAATAGTTTTGATATAATAGTCCCACATAAAAAATTATTAAACAACCAAGAGGAAAATTATCTATAAAAACCCTTGTATACATGTTGACAAAGTATAACATTTCAGACCCAATAATTCATAGTGTTGTCCACTTAATTTATTTAAGTGTTCACTAGTAATAACTTTTGGACTGTTGATTTCTGAAAGTCTGTTGGATCAAAATTAATGTTATTTGTTAATTTTTGAGCCTTGAGTCTTTCTGCAATCAATGTACCAAAATAATCTGAGTCCCTATTTTTTTTGTTTGTTAAATCAATTTTTTTTTCACTTCTAAATGGGGGTAAATATATTGAAGTCATGATACTCCCATAGCTTCCTTGACACCCCTGAGTCAGCTGCTTCTGATATCAAAAGAATAAATCATTGTACAATGTAGCAGTCACTCAACTGAAGTGTTTCATGTGCATATAAAATGATTCTCCACTTCCTTAAAATGATTTTGTAGTGGATAAACAAGAGTGAAGACTGAAGACAACATTATACTATATATGTGGTAGGACAATTGTAGTGGATCAGGGTGTGAACAATGGATCATTTTGTGTAATTCGTATAAAAAGTGCATTGTTATAGCCTCAGGTTGGATTGCATCTCTGGATAGAATGAGAATATCAATTTGAATGGTGATGTATCGGATGCTTCGAGGATAGGCCAGGACATTGAAGAACATGTGTGTGTCTTCTTCTATAATTTGTTCTCATGAGAACATGTTACTGTTATTATGTGCTGTAAATAACTACATATATAATATGCATAATGTATTTACAAATGATTATGTTGCATCCAAAAAAACGTAGTCATCATTCTCCTCTTCCTTAACATCAGACTTTCTATTCTCAACTTTTTCCTCAATATCTCTTTCTCTATCACAATCTATTTTAACTGAATTGCCGCTAAAATACTTTGATTTGTTTGAGTTATTGGATTTATTTGAAACATTGAATTCCTTTACCACTGGCTGATGGAGTGATTGACTGGTTCAAAGTTTAAAAGAATAAGCAAAAGGAAGAACATGAGTAGAGGTAGAACAAGACATATGAAATAGTTAGTTTCATTTCAATAGTCCCACATCGAAAGTTCTTAAACAACCAAGATGAATATTTACCTATAAAATACCTTTGTCTACTTCATGCCAAAGAATAAAAGTTTTGACCTATAAGGCACATTACTTTTGTTTGTTAATGTGACTGCTTTTGTGCATTTTCTTTTATATGGTTTTTTTCTCTTACGAAGCCCAAATTAGTGACGTTTGTTGAGCATTTATTTAGCATCTTAGTTTCTGGTTCTGAGACATCAGAGCTTTTAGTTTCTACTTCTCAACCATCTGTCTCAGACATTGCCAATATGTATCCGCTTATGCGTAGAAACCATTCGGAAGCTTAGATTCACTTCACATGGATTGCCGAGATTCGGTACTCATCTGATTTACTAAATGGATGGCTTGCACACATGACACAGTACTCATCTTGATTTGAGGACCCTATTTTTATAGTGATGTGACAAAGATTTAGCATTGGTCATAGCTATAGCTATGCAAATGCATATTATACTCAGTTGTGGAATAATATTTTCAAGGAAGCCTAGTGCTGAGTGAGTCATGAAATCTTAGAAATACAAAATGTCAAGTGAACTTCAAATTCCAAATACTAGGTTGTTTTTGTCATCCACTTAGATCATATAGTAATGAGAACATGTCTTTATAATGTGCTGAGAATAACTACATTCGGGTAACCATACCTTATATCATATGGCAAGTAGAAAAGGATGAATAGTGCAATTGCTTGATTAAAGTAAATCCAATACCATAGGCATAAACAACATTACCATAAACTAAAGTGAACCCACTTGCATGTTATAATTATAATGTGAACATGTCACTGTTATTATGTGCTAAAAGACTTTGATTTGTTCTAAGGAATAAGCAAGAGGAAGAACAAGACATGTAGTAAAAAACCAACAATTCAGAAATTAGGCAGTTCATTAGTAAATTATTTTATTTTGGCTCAATGATATCTGAATGTTAATCGGATTCAAAAATTAATGTTTTTGACAATTTTTTAATTTGGTTAAGTTTCAGATCTTAATTTACCAAAATAACCCGAGTCTCTAATTTTTTTAGTCGATTTATGTCCTTTGAGGAACTTACAGTCTTACTATCTAAAAAAAGTAAATAATCCTTTCCTTCTAATTGCTTGCATTATGCTAAAAGTCATTTGTCTAAAATTCTTTGTTTTAGAGACTATAATCTTCATTGAATTTGGTTGATTAAAATCATGAATTGAAAATTAAGTTTGGTAACTTATTAAGTTGAAATTGAGTTATATATAATTTTCACAAGTTAGCTCAATAATGTATATAATACTTAAAAAAAATTCCTCCAAAAAATACTTAATTTTTTTTTGACGGAAATATAACACAAATAATTTTCTTAAAAAAATGAATACCTTAACTTAAATTATTGGATTAAATATTTAAATTTACATTAAATTAGACCCTTCCTATGTTTGAGATAGGAAATTTTTTTTCTTCTGCCCTTAAAATAATTGAAAATTATTTTTTTACCCGGTAGAGAATCTGAAAAAGTAGGGCACATTTGAAATTTTTTTTAAAAGTAGGGCACCATTTGAATTTGGTTAATTTGGCATGCCACTGTTTGGGTCATTTGGAAAATGAAGAATGATAGAATATTCAACAACAAAACTTTTGAGATTGATGAAATGGTGGATCAAGTGAAGGTGATTTCTTGGTTTTGGAGTTTGAATAGATTGAAAATAGCTTCTTGTTTATACTATGAGTGGTGTTGGAACCCAAAAGATTGTCTTGCTAGGAAATTGACAATAGTTGATGGTTTTGTTTGTAGATGGGGCATGGGTTAGGGGTGTTTTTTGTTCTTGTGGCTGTATATCACTAGGTGTTTGCTAGCATCCTGCTGTGCTGGTGTGGCGGCATGCCCCCTTTGTATTTTCATTTTCTGCCCTTTCTTCATTAATAAATTTGCTATTCGAAAATAAACAATTGTGTTATGAAGAATTTTACATTAATAAGTACTATTATGCACTCATCCCTTATTTGACTTCACCATTTGAAAGTATTTCCATAGGATTAGGTTTTAACTTCAAAAATGTTCTTTCTAACTTGATACGGGCCCAAATTCAATACAATCGTAGAGACTGCAAAATGCAGATCATATGTTCCTAATAGCAGAATTTTAGCTTTCACATGAACAATTTTCGGCTTTAATATGCAATGGTTAAACCATATGTCTCCTATATACTTATATTTGGTAGTATGTTGTATTAAATGTGAAAGTAAATTTAGTTCCTTAAACATGCAATACAACAGCTAATACTAAGCTTATCGCACTAATGAACTTTAAAATTATTACTAGATAGATATTAGTTCATGCAACTCAGGAGTGTTGATATTCCCATAGCTTCCTTGAATGGTTCAAAGTTCTAAAGAATAAGCAGGAGGAATAACAAGACATGTAGTAAAATAGTTAGTTTGGTTTCAATAGTCCCACATCAATGGAGTTTAAAAAACCAAAAGGAAGATTTATATATAAAACACCCTTGTATACATGTAGTCTAATAAAACAATTTGGACCCAATACTTCTGGTTGTGTTGGCCGGTGTAACTGATTAAGCAGTTCATTAGTAAAAAAAATTGGTTCATTTTATCAAATTATTAACATTTTAACAAATTATTAACATAAGTGTTAATGTTATTAGGAACTTTTTTGTTAATAGTTAATAACATCAGCACAGCAGGATATCCTGCTAGCATCTTGTTCAATGGATTTAAGAAAAGAGTTAATGTTTTTTTTTGACGAAAAGAAAAGAGTTAATGTTATTAACTATTTTTTGTTAAAAAAAAAGTTAGTAGTATTAACTTATTCTTTAAATTCACTTGTTTGGCTAGAAGTCAATTTACCAAAATAACCCAAGTTCCTATTTTTTTTTAGTTATTGTTATTAACTATTTTTTGGTTAAAAAAATTGTCATTAACTTATTCTTTAAATCTGCTTGTTTCTTTAGAAGTCAATTTACCAAAATAACTTGAGTTCCTAATTTTTTTATGGTGAAATCAATTTATGTCCTTTTCTGTTTAGTTAAATTGGTAAATATATAGTGAGATTTGTATTATTTTTTAAGTTGATTTCTCTTCAAAAAAAAAAAGTTGATTTTCTAAAATACGGACCAACTATAAAAAATAGGTTAATGTTTACCAGTTTAAGTTCACCCTTCCGGTTTACCCCTATAACTTTATAATTTATTTTTAAGATTTCAATCTTGTAATAAGAATTCTTGAGAAATAAAATAGCCCAATATTTTTTTTTTTTAGATTTCAATCTTGTGATAAGAATTCTTAAGAAATAAAATAGCCCAATTTATTTTTTAGATTCCAACCTTGTGTAAGAAGAAGATTTACACAAGAAGGTTCTCCAAAAATAAAATAGCCCCTAACCCCATCTTCATCTTACTGTACATTTGAGTTGATATGGCGCATGTCATTATTATATGATTATGTGGCATGCTTAGTGTGTACGCTTAGTTTATGTGTATTTTAATTCCATTTGGGCTTTTCACAATTAAATGAATTAAAAAAATTATATAAAATCAATTTTCTTCTCTTCTCTTCTTCTACACAACAAGAACAACACAACAATACTTTCTTCTCTTCTATTCTTTTTCTACATAGGAAGAACAACAACACTTCAACACAATTCTCTTCTCTTCTTCTTCTACACTCCCTTTCTCATTGAACAACACGACAACCCAACAATTCAGCAACAAATCAATGTTTTTTTTTTAAGAAGCAACAAATAAATGTTAATCAAACAACAACAAATCCATAAATACCCTTGAAGAAAAAAATTCATCCTTTTTCCACTCTTCAAATCCCACACAACCCTTGTCAATTTCCCCTAAAAGAAATTCCCAAATCCATCATAACCAAAAACCTCAAAAACGAAATTGTGAGATAAGTGGCATTTGAATGTGTGAGAGAGAGAGAAATAAGAGAATGAAAAGGATAAAAAAGAAAGAAAAAAAATAAAGTAAGATCTTGAAGATTCTAGTGAGAGAGAAGGAAAAAATTAAATAGAAGTGTCTCAGTGTCGGACACACGTGTCGGTATTCGATACTAACACGATATCGACATATATAATTACTTGAATTATATGATTGTATCAAATTATTAACATAAGTGTCCGTGTGTCAATATCCGTGTCGTGTCCGTGTTCGTATCTGTGTTTCGTGATCAGCCCCATAGATTCAGTGTTTTTTTAATTCATATTTTGCTTAGTACTCCTGGATTGGTGGTTAGGGTCTTTAAGTCCTTTGGGAGAAGGAGATGTGTTCTTTTTGACTAAGGTCGAAGTTTACATCAGTACTCATTTACTAAGACTTGATTGATGCTAAATTTCTTCCCATACATCTTTTCTAAATCCAAAACTCAACAATTATTCTACATGCAATGAAGCCCATCTAAATCCAAACTTGATCAAGTTCATTGTGTAAGTAATCATTGATATGTATTAGCATATTTCGTGAAGAAAAAAAAAAGTTAACTTTTGAATTATGTAATTTGACTAAATAAGTTTAATCTAATTAACGTGTTTGTGAATTCGAAATGAACCGAGTTCGAGCTAAAAAACTTGTTTTTATCGAACTCAAATCGAATTTTAAACATTTTCCTTTTTACAATCGAGTTTTAAACATCCTAGATGCTCAAACCGGAGGAATTGCATTTAATTTCAAAATCATTGGATTGCATCTTTGGATAGAATGGGAAGATCTTTGAATGGTGATGGATTTGATGGTTTGTTCTATTGTGAGTCTACCAAATTAGTTATTTTCATTGACAAATTATTCTCTGCTTGAGCAGTATCAATGTGTAATGGTAAAAAGTGATAGATCAATTATTTCGACGGAAACTTTACATTTTAAGTAATGTATTTGGCTTTGTTTGGTAAAAAGTAGATGATAACTGAAAAGTTAGGTTATATTGGATGACTTATAAACTAGTTTATAGCCGATAGTGAATAAGTTAGTTGATTGAATCTATAATGTTTGACAAAATTAATGGTTGATGTAGTTTATACATATAAAATGACGTAAAATAATGCATTTGATTAATATTTATTTTTTCAATTAAGATTGTAGGAGTAAAATTGAGATAAAAAGTGTCAAGCTATAAACTTATTCAATTAACTTATCAAAAACCAGTAAAAACTCATGAAAATAAGCTATAAGCTCGTGCAAAACTGAGAGTTGACAACAAATCTTTTTTAATCATATGAGCTTATATGCTATAAGCCATAAACTTGAATTTATGTCATACCAAACATACATGCCCTTTACTAATTTACAAAAATCAAAGATTATTTCAATCAATGCTTAAAATTTTATTGACCACTTTTTCAATTATACATTCCTAGTGTTTGCTGATTCTGTAATCAAAAGTATATGAGAATTTATTTTCCATCCACTTCTAAAACATCACATATCATTTCCAAAGTATACTTTTTGAACAAAGACAAATTGTATTTTTGTGTGGAATTATTCTTATGTACGGTAAAGAAAAACATACATCCTCTAAAGAGTATGCTTCCAAACTACATGTGGGGTGAAAAAAGAAACTCCCAAAATACGATGTCAATGGTTTTTTCACATTCTGATGGATAAATTCATAAGGAAAAAAAATAGTGTTTTCATTAACTAAAAGCTGGGCCAAAGGAAGCATTCTAGAAAGAAGTTTAGACATAGTTTAAAGAGTTTGTGGCAGCGTTATTGCATTAAAATTGTGCTAATGTACATCACAATATATTTGATTAGGTTTTTGCAACTGTTAGTTCTTCTTTTGGGTTAGGTTTGGAGACCTCCAAAGGAGATGTGAGTTTTGTCAATTTTAGCTTTTTGGAGTTTTGTGTAATTGGTCTTAAAATTATTGGATTCATCTTGGATAAAATGAGAAAATTTAGTAGGGTCTTGGTGTCATGCTTGACTGGATGACTTTTAAACTATGTCGCCTAAACTTACATTTGGAAAAAATAAGTTATCTAAGGTTAAATTGTATTTTCACCCCAACATTTCATCAATCAAAATTGAAAAAAATAATAAAAAAAGAAATTAATAATACTATCACGTGACATTGAAGGTTAAGAGAACTCTTGATTATTCTCGTTGAGATTAGGGTTTCTACTCATTCTTCCATTCTCATTCAATCCTTCTCCCTCCTATCTTTCCACTCGATTTAGATTTAGAGAACAACAAAACTAACAATCTTAAACTTTATCGAATTCGAAAATTCTAAGTATAAAAAACTAACAATTTTAAACCTCATAGTAGTCTACACTTGGGAAATATTTTGGAGCTTAAAAATTATATTTTTTAAGAGATTCTTATAATATTTTCTTCTAATATAAAAAAAAAAATTAATGTCCACCATGTATCCTTCTTGTTTTGCCTCATGATTGTGCATTTCTCAGTATAGATCCTATTCCTATGAATATCCTGAACGAGTTGAAAGGACTGATGCTCCTTTGGACAATCATCTTTAACTTGTGGATCAGTTTTCAATTTACTAAGTACAAACTTATGGAATTTTAGAAACACAAATGCATTACTCAATAATAGAAACTCCAATGAAATTATAATTCTGTTAACATCTGACTTTTCATTGTTTGATATCTCAGGAGTTAATAAATCTATCTACTTCCCTTTCATTGAGAAAAAGCAAAGATTGACAACTTTTCATCCTGCTATTGAAGAATATATGTGATTCTCCTCCTACCATTTGTTCTTATCATCAACTTACTATTTTGCACTTGTTAACTTCTCTATTCCCCCATTGTGTCCTTTCTCAAGTTTTGTGCTAATTGTGTTGGCCATGGTTGAAACTCTTGGTCCACTATATGCCAGGTTACTCAAAGCCACTAGTTCTTGAAGAAATCCATTTCCTTGTTTTTGAAGATGAAGCAAACATTAATGGCTTATCAAATATTTGTCCATGCTTGGGAATAACTTGTTAGAGAGAGGACTTTGAACAATACAAAGAGTTTGTAGTTAGAACTTAGCTATAATCCAACATATTAATAGATTTTTATGAATTAATCAGAACTATTTCTATTGTAGTTTCACCTCTAATCTTCTATGCTATTGTTAACTAACTCTAATCTTTTGTTACTTGATCCAATGTCATTTCTAATTTCTAACTTTCTGATTTATGTTTTCTGTAATATCTTTGATTCGGTTAACGGAGGCGATGTAGTTGAATTGTGTCTCACGGACATGAGAGGAGCCTTGGAGTAGTTCTTGTGATCAGAAATGTTGATACATTATTTGATTATTTGTTCATCCATATTTTTTTCTTGGTTATTTAAATAACGTGTCTAAATTCTTAACATCATAGAAGAATTACTCGAAAAATTGATGTTCAATTTCCTTTCAGAAATCTTGATCTAAATCCAAAATTGAACAATTATTCTATGGATCGAAGTCCAGCTTAATCCAAAATTGAACAAGTTCATAGTTTAAAGAATAGCATATACAACTATTCAGCACAAGACATATAAAAGAGTTAGAAATATGAGTAGGAGGAAAAGCAAGACACATGATAAAATAGTTTGGTGTCAGCAGTCCCACATCGAATGTATCGAAAAAAACAACAGGAAGATTGCCTATAAAAGATCCTTTATACGCAAACAGTAAGTGACTCTTTCTGGACCGAGTGATTCGGATTAGTAATAAACTTTGGGTCATTGATTTTTGAATAGGGAAACATTGAGATTCCAATTAAATTTTTCAGAGATTGGAAATACTCAAATATCGTTGTATCCAATATTGAGTCCCTAAATATTTTATATGGTTCGTTTGCCTATGTGTCATGACTAAACAAATTGGAATGGGAGCCAATTTGATCATTGTTCAACAAGGTGAATATTTAAAAAATAAAATACCTTCATCTTTAATTTTTTATTTTAAAAAATTAAAAAATATATTAAGTTATGTGTGGACTTGAATGAGGTTTTGATTGTGGGATTAGGGGACATTGGTTTTACAGTAGGAAATATGAGAAAACTTATTCTAACAATCAACATGCTTTTATATCATTTACATTTGAAACTTTTAGTTTTCTTGCACTAGAGACTATTAACCATCTACATATAGTTCAAAGGATCATGCATAACAATGTCTCTATCTCCTAAGTCCATGAATTTTATGTTTATGATGATTGATTTTACCATCTAAAAAAGCTTAGCAACGCAGTTTATTAATGTATGCCTTCCATTCGTGTGTAATTATAATATTACGTATAAATATATAACCCTCTCATTTATTAAGCTATATCGTACGTTTGAGAAAGATAAATTGAATCAGAATAAACGATAGTTTGTGGAAGAGCATAAAAATATATCTAACAATGACTTGAGCCAATATGAACATACTCCTAATTTGTGGAGGACAGTAGTAGAACCATCAAGAAGTACTTCAAAATTTATATATTCAATTAGACTAATTAACTTTCTAACTACTAATATGTAACTAGCTTTTACATGTGTAATATTAAGTGTGCTTATACTTCCCAACTAATAGCCATTAAAAAAAATAAATAATAGACCAGTGAAATTCAACTTGTTGGAAATCGGTAGGATATAAAAATTATTTGTTGTGAATTCGAACACAAAATTGACACCAATAAAGTCAAATGTGTAGAGCAAAATGAGTAAAGTAGTCTCAAGCAACAACAATAACCAACAAACCTAGATCTAAGTGTGAAGTAATACCATAAGCATATTTAAAGCAACAAAGATAAGAATGAAGAGAAAAAACAACACACCAATACTATTTCTAATTCGGTCTAAAATGACCTACTCTAGAGAAGAGAGTAGCTCTGATTAACTTATGAGTCATGATATCAAGTCTTGTATTATCAACCCTTTAACATGTGGATGCGATGCGACATAGCACGTGGTTTCTGCTCCGTGCGATGAAAGGAAGAACCCTTTCTATGAATTTATTTGAAAGTATCATAGTTACAATTAGGATCTAATAAGAAAGAACTCTTGCACAATACAATGCGAGAACTAATTACTAGTCAAACAATTATGTAAGAAAGTATCCTAGTTCTGATTACATAAGTGTTCTTACGTAATTGTTACTAGTGAACTGACATTAATAGGATTTGGTCTCAAAAGTGGACTGTTAGATAGAACTCAGGTTAGGAGAATGAAAAGTTCTTTGTAATTCTCAACTGTGTATTTAAAAATGAAAGAGATAAACAACAAATTTGAAAGAAAGAAAGATCAAAGACATAAGTGAATCCAATGCCATAAACTACATAATAAGTATAATCTAAAGCAATATCATTAGACTTTAAACAAGACATGAAACTTAATTTATCTCTAATATCTTTCATTAATGCAGACTTATTAGACATTCATTTGCGGTGTTTCCAAAAAAATTCGCACGCTATCCTTTCCAATACATAGACCGTTCATATCCCTCGCCCCGTGGTTGCTGCTTCTGAGTTCGTAACCTCGTGTATTGTTTGTTTTTGTTTTGATGGTTGCGGATTACATTAAATGATTCTGTTATATGTGCATCTAAAAGACTTTGATTTGTTTCAGGAATTGGATTAATTTGGAACATTGAGTTCCTTTACTACTGGCTGTTTGATTGGATTGATTGAATGGTTCAAACTTCAAAGATTTAAAGAATAACATATACAAATTCTCAGTTGGCACTCTAGAATTTGGGTTCAATAGTCCCACATCGATGGAGCTTTAAAAACCAAGAGGAAGACATATCTATAAAACACCGAACATTGCTATTTATCTAGAGAGTTTTTATCAAGAAAAAGTCTCAACCAATTAAATGTGTTATTTAGCGGAAATCATGGGAGGTAATGATATGTAATTAAGGAAAGGTGTTAGCAAATACACTGTCTTGAAATTTTCTTGATAAATTTTGCGACTGTATCTATCATTTCATTTCCCTATGTTGAAATTAGCTGGTTAGCTGAAACAAAGAATATATATAAAAATGAAGTCCAAGAATTAAAAAGGTTAAAAGTAGTGTGATAAGCCAACAGTGGATCATTACGTGTAATTATAGCTTAAAAAGACCCAAGCTATGAGGGATATTGCCCAAACAATTCCTTCAACAGAGGTGTTTCTCCCTTTGGAACCACCCTCTACAATGTCGTCCTTCATTTAACGGTTCTTTCATTGTCTCATCCAGATGCATCACTGTCCGAGCGCAAATCTATGAGTGGGTTTTATCCGTCGTGGAAAAAGGCTTGGATACTTCAAGTAGTAAGCTTTGTTCTATTGCAATGGCTGAACACCCCTGCCGTTTTACTCTTCACAAGTTTCTCACTACTTCTTAAATTTCTTTTGCCATGAGTGAACTTAATATTACGAATGCATTTCAAAAATTAGTTCTAAGCACCAAGACATAAAAACCAGCTAAAAACATTAGCAGGAATGAAGAACAGGACATATAAAGTAGTTTGGTTATGATAGTCCCACATCGAAGGTTCTTACAGAACCAAGAGAAAATTTTACCTATAAAATACCCTTGTATACTTGTTGCCAATATCATATATATTTTAACATTTAGTTGTCCATTTAATTGATGATTAAATGTTTCATTAGTAATAATCTTTTTTCGATTTATTGATATCAGGAGGAGATTGTGAAGTAAAACTTAATGTTATTAATTATTTTTTTAATTCACCTGTCTTTTTGGAAATCAATGAATCGAAATAATCCGACTCTTCAATTTGTTTTTCGTTGGTGAAATCAATTTTTTTATCTATTCAATTTAATAGAATTGGTGGAGGATCATTTCTAAAATATTAGAGAAAAATAATGGGAATTACAAATATTAATTAAAACTCATAAAAATTATATACAATTTCGTCCAAAAAATATCATTGCAGCAAGTCTATCACAGAACTACATATTCAAATACACTATCTCAAAATTGATATTGAGATTTTGGAGAAAATTGTGGCATGATTTTGGTTAATAATTAGAGGTTAGTTCTGTCCAAAAATCGTGGCATGAAGGAGAATATCGTTGTTCAATTTTGAGGATTAGATTTAATACAATGCTAGGTACGAGTTCCAATTGTGGTACGATCCAGGCAAATCATGACACAATTTTGCTTGAGTCAAAACTCTACATAAGGTTTTATTCTTCAATTTTTTTGACAAACTTCAAAAGAGAGAATCTTGATAAACCAAAGGTGGGAACTTTGGGGTTAAATGTCTCCGATTTTTTTTGGGTTGAGAAACACTTTACAAACACCTTGGGTAGTGAGATCTCATTATAGGAAGGATAAAAAAGCTTTCTTTATTGTTTTCTATTTGTTGCTCTTGTAAATGGGTAGAAAATAGGGTTTGATTTTCACGATCTTGTAAGATAATTTCTTGTAACCCCTTTGCATCATTTATTTTATAGTGAATTCAAGAGTTGCTCTCTCCCCAGATGTAGGATAAATTTTTTCAAACCGAGTAAACAAATATTGGTGTGTTGTTTCTCTCTTTTTTCTTATATTTGTTGATTTGGTTATGTTTGGGGTATTTCTTCACACTTAGATTTATGTCGGTTTGTTGTTCTTGTTGCTGCTGCTGTTGGTTGAGGTTAGTTTGCTTTGCTTCACACACCAAAGTTTCATTGATGTGATTTTATTGTTTGAATTCGCAACAATTGGCACCCACAGTGGGGTAAAAGGTTAAATTGGTTAAGTGTATCATGGGTTCAACGTGGGGCATTGAGAAGTTCACCTAAAGTAATGATTTTGGGTTATGGAAAGATAAGATGCAAGTGGTGTTGACACAACAAAAGTCCGTTGATTTCGGATTTTTTTTTTACCTGATTTTCAATATTTTTCATTTATACTTCTGCTTATTTCCCACCTTTATACTTCCATTCATACTTATGCTTAATTTTTTACCTTCCATATATTTTTTAAGTATTTTTTTATATGTGAAATAGTTTCCCAAGGCCAAATCAAGTCGCCCTCGTCAAATTTCTTAATCTTGAGTCATTTATTGAATCTTGCGTTGTTTCGTTCTCATCAGATTCCAAAAATTGAAGCATGTTTTTTCGATCGATTGCTACAGTCTAAATCGAGACAAAACTGTGTAGTTGGTCTGAACAATGGAGCATTATGTGTAATTGGTCTCAAATGTGGACTTCTAGAATCTCAAGTTGGGAGAATTGCATTTTATTTCAAAATTATTGGTTTTCATCTTTGGATAGAATGGAGCATTATAAAACATGTGGAGGGAGGAAGAACATGACATATAAAATAGTTTGGTTATGATAGTCCCACATTGAAGGTTATTCAACAACCAAGAAGAAGATTTACCTATAAAATACCCTTGTATACATGTTGCCGGAGTATAACTATTCGGACCCAATAATTCACATTTTGTTGTCCAGTTACGGTTCAATAGAAATGATTTTTTTGGTTTATTGACTTCCAAATGAAGGGTGAGAGTAAAAATTACTGCTATTAATTTTTTTTACTTCACTGTGCTTTTGGAAATCAACTAATCAAAATAATCTTAGTCCTTAATTTTTTTGTTAGTGATATCATTAGTATAATTGGCTTTAGAGATTAGTGGTGGACCTTGCCTAAAATATTAAGATTGAGGATGTGACAATGATACAATAAAAAATTATAATCGAAATTTTTCTTTAAAAAAAAAATTTGAAATTCTTAAAAATTTTATACAATTTCACCCAAAAAATATCATTGCAACAACTTCAACACAGTACTAAAGCTTCAAGTATACTATCTAGTATCTACCAACCAGATAGTTGTTGAAATTGACTCAAAAATGAAGTTGAGGTTTTGGAGAAAAATCGTGACATGATATGAGAAATCGTGGCGTGATTTTGGTTCAGGATTTGTGATAGATATTTAACAAGTGTACTAATTCTATCGAAATAATAATTCTAAGTTTGTATATACGAAGACTGTGTTAATCTCAAATTAGCAATATGGTTATTATCTAGGATGTGTAAATTAAATAAGTGCCCTAGGCAGTAGCCCTAGGCAGTAGGTTTGATTGCATAAACAGTAAATAAACGGAAAGTAAAAGTTGTTTAGAAAATATAAGGAGAGATAAGATCAGGTTATTCGAATCCTCTCATTACTTCCGTTTGGTACACTGCACCTATTTCCTATGAATATTTCTCTAGTTTCACGGTGATTAACTAAATAGTCTTAATCAATCCCTTGACTTAGGACCCCCTTCTCAGATTACAGTCCATAATTCCTTAAGTGATCTAATATTCTTCGAAGGTTTTAAGAACGTTAACCTATTATCACAAATAAACGATTATCCATTCCTAGACAAACCCTGTTTATTTGAACAATTCAATTATGTCTAAGTCGTAAGCTGGGGTCAGTAGTCATTCGATCTTACCACATCAAGTTATATAGTGTCAATATATAAAAAGTATTAAAAGCAATTGAATGGAATAAAACTATAAAAAAAAGTATTAAAAGCAATTAAATTAAATAAAACTAGATTGATATTCATGAGAAATAGAGTTTCACAACAAATTCAAACAAGATTACATCATAATCATCTCAGACCTAATCTATAGAAATTAATGAGACATAATCAAAGAATTAAACAACATAACAAGAAACTAAACCCAAAACAAATGCTGAAATATGTTGTCGATTATTTTCTGTAAATTCATTTAGCTATGAATTCTGGCTAAGTTACCATACTTAATGGTATATGTGAAAATTGTAAAGAGACACGAGTAAGGGTATAATATAAGTAATACAGGAACAGAAGAAATATATACACCATTTTTTATAGGGTCAAGTTCATTAAAAGTTAATGTAATTAATTAATTTTTGATGTACTTGTTCCTTTAAAAATTATTGCACCAAAATAACTTAAGTCTTTATTTTTGTTTTCTCTATTGAACATTTTTTTTTAGGGATTCTCTATTGAACATATCTTGTTCTATATTTATCTCAATGAACTACAATTTCAAATATTCGATCGATTTAAATGATAAAAACGTGAAAATGAACTATCCAAATATCTAAAGTTATCACTAGATATTTGTTCATGCAACTTTGGACTCAGGTACATCTTAGTCAATTGTTCATTTATCTTTCGATTAATAAAACACTTAATAATCTTGTGGATTAATTTTTGATTCACAAAATCAAACACAAATATAGGAACTAATTAAAGAATAAATACAAACATGCTCAATAAAAAGAAGATAAACATTTGAAATTTTAGAAACACAAATGCATCAAATAAATTGTGATAAACAAGAGATTGGAGAGAAAGATCAAAGACATTAATCAATAATAGAAACTCCAATGAGATAACAAGTTTGTTAACAGCTGACTTTTCATTGTTTTGGTATTATCATCAAGGAGAGGCCAGAATATTATGAAATTTTACAAACTACTGAAAGAACACATAGACCGTTGATATCCCCTACGGTCGCTGCTTCTGTGTTCATAACCATGTTGTCAATGCTTCCTATTCCTCGTATGCCGCTGTCTCTCTATTTGTGTTGGTTACAAAAGTTGAAGACATTTATATATTTTAACCAAATTGCCGCGAAAAGACTTTGATTTCATTTGAGGAATTGGATTTATTTGCAACATCGGATTCCTTTTCCAAATTCCAATGGCTGTTTTGGAAGATAGGGTAGATTTTCTAGGAGTTCTAAAGAATACTATGTACAAATTCTCAGCACCAAAACATATAAAAAAGCTAGAAATACGAGGCAGGAGGAAAAAGTAACATCCTGTAGCAAAACAGATAGCACATTGTGTTGTCCCACATCGATGGTTTTGAAACAACCAAGAGAAAAATTTACCTATAAAAGACCCTTGTATACATGTATTCAAAGTAACTGTTTGGACCCGATAAGTCACATTGTGTTGTCCTCATAATTGATGATTGATTTTGAAAGTCATTAGTAAAAAATTTTGGTTTATTGATTTTTGTCAGTTCAAGTGGAGTATAACTACTTAATTAATTAAGTTGTCTCTACATATTTTGTTCCACTTGTCCTTTCAAATATTAATTTTCCAAAATAATTAGTCTCCAAATTTTCTCTCTCTGTTGAAAGATCTTCTTCCCCTTCGATTATCGTAAAAATGAATCTTTTGAACCTTGCTTTCTTTGTTTTTTGGTCAAGTGAACCTTGCTTTCTCTATTGATGTATTAGAATAAATTGTGATTAGTCTAAATCCTCCGTGAAATGTGAAAGTAAACTTTGTTTCCTTAAAATGCAATCCAACAGGTAAACTTTTTTTTTATGTTGTCATAGTAACTGATGTATTTTGACTTGGTATAAGTATTTATTTACCAATAATACCAACAATTACTGCATAACAAATACAACAAAACTTCCTATATAACAAGCTAAGATACAAGAAGGAAACCCCATCCATCATATGTAATATGTTAGACAGTAAGTCTGGAAGTAAGTTAAAAACAATACAATTATCATTTAAAGAAAGATTAAATTTAGCTAATGTATCTGCTACTTGTTTTGCTTCCTTGCAAGTTTAGTTCAACATCATTGTTCCTTCGTCGTTATCCATCCTATGAATATCCTGGACGAGTTGAAAGGACTGGTGCTCCTTTGGACAACCATCTTTAATCAGTTTAAAATTACCTTCACTATCGTGTATGATACCACTGCAGCTAGCAACTCCACTGTCGATCGCCACAGCTCCATCACAGTTAAGAGCCACAAAACCTGTTGCCGGTTATTGGTGCCTTCTAGTATTGGTTTCTCATATTATAATGCACAAACTAATCAAGTATCTTCTATAGCTACGATTGTGACTGACGTTAATGTTACTTGGTTATGCAGAAATAAGTTGAGATGCGATAACAAGGTTATCAATTGGTGCTCTACTCTTGAGCAAATTTATTCCAACACTTCTTTATTTAATAATTGAGTGATGCTATATGTCACGAGACATATGCTCGCGAATTTCAGAAAACTCTATTTGTCAATTGTGATATCCCTTTCTTACAAGGTTAGTTAATCATATATATTCCTTTCCTATAGAGATATGAAGGGTTGTGAGAAAAAAGAGATAAAACAGAAGATATCAAGTGGCCAAGCAATACAGTCGATCGCAATACTTTCGTGATTGTAAATTTGTAATATTCAGAATATTTAGCATTTTCCTCAATAATTACACGAAATGCACTTCCTCTCCTTCGAACTTACAGAAACCTTTAATCCATATTGCACCACTGCTGCACCACAGATCAAGTATGTAATCTTTACCTTCACCTCGTCCTCGTTTAGTATTTTTCGTTTTTCCTCTTCTGTCATATCAATTTTCTTGTTTTTAATTTGTATGCAAGAAAAACAATCTTGAGTATGTTTAGTTGTTCACACTTGAATATGGAATTCAAGAAACTGTGCACCATTTCATTTTAGAATTTGTTATAGTAATGAGAACATGTCAGTGTAATGCGTGCAATTTTAGAAAAGGATGAAAATGAACACATAAAGTAACCATATATTATCTCGCAACTCAAAAAGGATGAATGGTGCAATGGCTTGAAACAGTTTCATGTGCATCTAAAAAAGCATCTTCATCATTTTCAACTTTCTTCACATTAGAATTTCTGTTTCAATTGCAACGTTTGATTAATTTTCCAATGGATGTTTGGAAGACTTGGTAGATTTTCAGGAGTGTTTGAATGGATCTGACATATAATATAGTATGGTTTGAATAGTCCCACATCGAAGGTTCTTAAACAAGCAAGAGGAAGATTAGTTATAAAACTAACAGTTTGGATTCATTCCAGTAATTCGGGATGATGTCCACTTAATTTATAATAATTAAGTTATGTGTAGTAATTTACGGTGCATTGATTTTTGTGGGTGTTCTGAAGGGAAAAAAATTAGTTTTACATAATTTTATTTCCTTCATGCCATCTTCTAAAATTAATGTACCCAATGTAGTATTTTTTTTTTCTTCATCTTTGTAGCTTGCGCTGGATGTCCTCTATCATCTTGTATTTCGAACAAGGCAAGTGAAATAAGTTCATTTTTCAATTATCATTTAACGACTAAGTTATTGATCGTACTAATGAAATTGGAGGCCTAACCCATCCTTAAAAACTGATTCATAAGGTAAGGATTGCCTGTCGATTTCAAGGGACACTCACATCGGATAGATAAGACTCTTGATAAGAGTTTATAAAGAGGAGGCAATCCTCATCTTATGAACCGGTTTTTAAGAATGAGTTAGGCCTCCAATTTCATTACCACTTGGTTTGCCTCTCTGCAAATATTGTTCGACATGAACTTACCTACGTTGTTATAGATCCTATAAATATCCTGACGAGTTGAAAGGACTTGTGCTCCTTTTGACAACCATCTTTAACCAGTTTGATAGCAATTAAGGATTCCGATTCAACCCTAATGAGTCTATGTCCTCTTTGCCACGCCAGATTTAGACCTTTGATCGAAAGTCCCCCATATCAAACATCCTAATGTATAAGGAAAAGACAACCTTGAAATTACCTTCACTACCGCGTATGACACCACCACAGCCAGCAACGCCTCTGTCGATCGCCACAGCTCTATCATAGATAAGAGCCACAAAATCTGCTGGAGGTTACTTCCTTCTACTATTCACCGGATCTCCATCTCTCATGGCATGAATAGTACTAGCAATGTATGAAAGAGGGATTCCTCGTGTTCATTACATCGCAGACAATCATTATCAACACACTAAACAAGCTGCCCAACAAATGTTTAATTTCTTGTATCATTTAATAAAATATTTAATGTTAATATCCTATGGCTGCACTATAATGGTTCAGATAAAAAAATATTTTAAAAGTTCATATCAGGATCCTATCCACAAATTACTGGTTGCTCAAATTACAAAGCATAAACAAACTTATCAAGTATCTACTATCTACTTCGTATATACATAAAATCAAGAAAATCCATATTGCTATAGACTAATTTGTCAGTTTCTCTTTCTCTTGTCACAATCTATGCAATGAAGCTCGTCCTAATTCAAAATTTAACAAATTCAAAGTTCGAAAAAATAGAAAATCTCAACACCAAGACATATCAAATAACTAGAAACATGAGGAAGAAGTAACACACTCTAGATTTTGGTTTGAACTGTCCCACATCGATGGTGTTAAACGACCATAGAAAGATTTACCTATAAAAGACCCTTGTGCGTTGACCATTTAGACCCAAAAATGAAATGCACTTTGTGCTTTCCACTTAGTTTATAAAAGTGGTCATAGTATGTAATAACTTTTGGTGCATTGGTTTTCGAAAGTACCGGACATTTGGAAGAATTAAATTTTAAATTTTCATATGCCGGTATTTTTGAAAATCAATATACTAAAATAAATCAAGTTCCTAAATTTTTTAACTTCATTTGTTGGATAGAGTTGTCTGTAATCCTCTAATATTGAACTGAGAACTGAACTGAGCCAATGATCCTTTATTTTTTTTTTTCCTTCTAGAGTTTCACATCTTACATGCTTATGCTTACTATTACTGAACCATAATTCCACTGTTACTGAACTATCGTAATATGAATTGAAAAAATGGCATTGAACAACTCGAGCAAAAACAACACAAATTTCTTAATAAACACCAATTAAAAGAAACTCAAAGAGTATAAATAAATGTTCAATTTTTTTTGAAGATAAATGTTCAAAATCTTGTCAATATTTGAGTTAGCCTTAATCTTTTTTATTTTGTTACAAGATCTCTTATTTCTTTTTTAGCAAGAAAGTACTAATTTTTTTGTTACGTATCCTAACATGGAATCCCTCAAATAGTTAAATATATATATCCCCGGCCACTCACTCTCCTCTCCAATTTTTCTACTCCCAAAACAAACAATCTTCTTCTCTCGCAAGCAAGCAATGGCTGCTTCCTCTCTTACGATTCTCTCCTCCTCCGGTCTCCTCTCAAAGTCTCTCCATCGCCCCATCGTCTATTCTCTCCTTCACCCCTTTGCCTTTTTCGCTTACCGTTATTTCAAATCCAATCCACATCACCTTTGCCCCGTCTGTTTTGCTTACCGTTCTTTGAACACCAACGCCATGCCC
>Ga0228711_1002092_pt1 | contig 30346 bp, 14 predicted proteins | sample MedpolnodulmetaG_2_FD_177996 | JGI IMG/M metagenome (GOLD analysis project Ga0228711, IMG submission 177996) | Root nodule microbial communities from Medicago polymorpha collected in Santa Monica, California, United States - brown nodules | ecosystem: Host-associated > Plants > Roots > Nodule... | reverse complement strand
AAAAAAAAAGAAAAAAGCAAAAGAAAAACAACTACGTCCTAATAAAGGACACTCCTGTAGCATCAGCTAGTAAGGCTAAGGATAAACATGATAATGGTTGACGCATCATCACAAGAGACTCTGAATGCTTAGCACCTAGTTTTGCAAGTATATCCGCGCAAGAGTTTCCCTCTTTAAAAATATGATGAATGGAAATATCCCACTCCTTAACCAAATATATCTGAATAAGCTCCAAGAGGTTTGCATAGTGATGAAGCCTCGATACTTTCTTTGACAGTAATTATTGATTAAAGATTATAAAAGAAAACACTTACTCTTATTTCCAAACTATATTAGTTTAACTTATTCGCAATCCAAGACCTATATATAGAGAGAGAGAATTTTCGATTTCACTAAGAGAAGAGAGAGTAAAACATCAAGGATCAAATCAAAAGATTTTATATTTGCATAGACTAAAACCGAAAAAATACTGGGAAATTAAAATGTCGTTTGATATTTGCAGAAACCATTCATATTTAAGCCTAAAAATAATACTCCCTCCGTTTCAAAATACATGTCCATTTTGGAGAAATTGCAATAACCAAGAAATCAAATAAATTTTGTTATTTTTGATGAAATTATATTGTCGTGTTCAAATTGAAAACTTGACTTTGGAATACAATAAACTAGCGTGAGTTAACTCACGTGGGGTATAACACCTGCGTGAGTTAACTCATGCGACGTGACTTAAATCACGCATGTGTAAAACAAACGAAATTTTAAGCCATGTTAATTTTACACTTGCGTTAGTTAACTAACGCAAGAGTATTTTAGTCAGTTTGGCTGGGTCAAAGCGAAACTTACTGGGAGAAGAGCAGATAATCTTCAATTATACAGGTTTATAATGTTGATGTCATAGATCACGATGCAAAAAAGGCGAAAATTGCTTTTCTGACATTGATAACTTCACAATGACACATGTAATTTACTAAAAAGCCCCCAACTACCGTTGGGACATCCGACGGCAGTTAACTACTGTTGACACCAGCGGTAGTTAACTACCACTAAATCCATTTATTCAATTCACAATACACAACACTTGTCCAGATCTTCTTCCACTCTCTCTTTCACCCTTCCTTTCCTTCCTTATGGGTTCCAACATATGATTCTTCTAATGCTGAATTAATTAAATGGTGTAACTTCTTTTCTAGTAAAACACCTCAATTCACCAACTCAAACTCAACACAATTTGCAATTTTTTATAGAAAATATTGAAATCTACAATCATTTCTCCAACTGTAGATTGATTGAAAAGCAAATAATATTTGAAGGATTGCACTCTATTACAATCCTAGAAGCTGTTTTTTAGATTACGAAAAGAGATTTTAAATGATTTTCCATATTAATTTGGATTGAAAACATACGAATCAAGTTGGAGATAAGATATTAATTTGGATTGAAAACATTTTGCTTCTCTCACGTTGGTATGCTCTTCAAATGACCATCACGTTGGATTGAAAAACAAATAATATTTGAAGGATTGGACTCTGATACAATCCTAGAAGCTATTTGTTAAATTCATGCAATAAATTGGACCAGTGAAGAAAAGGAAGAAGAAAAGAAGACAGAAAAGGAGTAGGTTGTATAGGCATAAATTGAAATGAATTCAGCGGTAGTTAACTACCGTTGGGGCCAGCGGTAGTTAACTACCGTTGGGGCCAGCGGTAGTTAACTGCTTTCAGGTCCTCAACAATAGTTAATTACCGTTAGAGGCATTTAAGTATTTTACTTGTGTTTGTTGGAAGTTTTTTATGTCCAAAAAGCAATGGTCAAAAAAGGCGGTGCTGCATGTAGATGAGGGTGTGCACCTGCACACCCTGGAATTTTCTAAATTACCCCTATAACCCTACTTTGTAGCTATTTGCACACCCTCACTTATTCAGTTTGCACCAACCATCTCACTTATTCAGTTTGCACCAACCGTATGTGTCTGATAAACATTTTCAATTATTCTTTCACATGCTTTTGTGTTTTAAGGCAGATTGGCCGGGATTTCATTTCCTTTTATATTATTTTCTGTCTTTTTATTAGTTAATGCTTTCAATTATCATTAGTTAATGTTTTTCAATTATCTAAAATCTAGCAAAACTAAACAACCAGGTTTTGAACCTGGATGCTTAGGTTGAAGGAAATGGTTTCAACCACTAAGCTAGTATGAGAGATGGTTTTAAAATCTGCATATACAATTTAAAAAATAAATATTTTATTATTTTAATACTTAAAAATATATATAACTGGGGTTTTAAAATTTGCACCCTCTTACTCGGTCCTAGATCCGCCACCGGCAAAAGATATAAAGTTGCTGTTGCTTTCTGGGCTGAACCGCAACAAAATGTACTCAGAAAATCGAACACTTAAATAAATTTCAACAGTCCCAAGTTCCCAACATTACAGGTATTACAAATAATAAATAAATAGTAAATCCAATACAAATAGGAAGTACTGAACTCCTCGGATCAACTTTAAAATAAATTCTCAAAAGTTTTACACTATATTTCCCAAAACTGACTATGAATTACTAAATGACGTGAAATGTACATCTGTGAATCCTGGAAACCTGCTCTAATTCCCCAAAAAGATAAAAACAAAACACAATTATGTTACATGAAAATGACCAAATATTTAATATGGTACATTCTAATTTTACAGAATTCCTATGGCTGGCTCTCAATGGAAAACCAAAACTATGTAATGTACAACCATCTCACTACAAATTACTTTTGCTGCTCAGTCTTGGGTCGTGATTTCATGCTAGCTCGTCTAGCAACGTCCCATGCCTTTGGTGGAGCATATGAACCAAGCTGTGCAGCGAAAAAGGACTCGTAACCAGGTGAATCGAAAGCAAATCCGGTGTGCTTTGATAACTCTCGTGGGAGTTGAGATATGGCATAGCTCCTTGCCTCAGTTGGCGTAAGGTGGTTCCCTATCTCCAGCAGCTGTGCCCTACCAGTGCTCTCAATCTCATGTCTATGTATTTCTTGAACAATCTGATAATCATAGGGGAAGAACCATCTTTGAACCCTGTAACCAGATGAAGCAAAATGAGTATAAAAGTCAGTGTGCTCCTATAAATAGGTGGTGAGAATCTAAACAGATATCACAGTTTAAATGTTTATAATGGACAACAGCAACAAAATCTACACCTTTCACTAGGTAAAAAAAGCTACATCAAATAAATGATGCCGCGATACTGTCATATATCAAGTCTAAAGATAAATCAGTTGGCTAATAATCTCGTTTAATAGTGTTCCATGGTCTTTATCTTTCTCTACCACCAACTAACTATTAGACTATAATCTATCTAGTCACCCTCCTAATTGGCAGTTCAATGTCGAACCAACAATTATAGTTGAGCGATAAAAAAAATTCTTCAAGTTTGAATTGTATATACGAGGCATCCTGTCATTATAAATCATAACATGAACCCTATCTGTTGCAACCACATTAAAATAACACAAGATTGTCACTAAAATTTAGTATACACCTGTCCATAAAGAGTTTTACCTTGGTGCAAAACGTGCTAAGCACTGTGAGAGATACAATTGCAGCAAATACTTTTATCAAATACAGTAAAAGATAAATAAAAAAAAAATTCTATCTGGAAACTGAAGAACCTTTTCTTGACAGCTTGACATCCAGAACAAGAGCCAACTGTGATATTTAAATAAAAAATGGCATCGTTTGAAGGTGAATATAAAATTTTCAATGCATAAGTTATTTATCTGAATATATTGAATTTTAGGTTCTGTAACTAAACTCACGCAGCACCATCAACATACCGCCAACATCAATATCCCACAGACAAAAATATAAGAATCCTCCAAATCTGAACCTTACCCTTGATAAACAAAGTCGCAGAAAAGCGCAGCAACAGGAACAAGTAGTAGTGTTATGTAGAAATATACGGTACTCATCAAGACATATATGACAAAATAAACATTCTCCTGCAGACAATTGAAAAACAACTTGTGAGAAAGTGCCGAAGTTTATTTTTCAACACACCTCACATACATAAAAAGATAAGGTGGGAATTCACCTGCCGATCATAAGGAGTGGTGATCCCTGAATATATAAAAATAAAAATGAACCAAGCTAATATGCTTCCACCAACACTAATGTAGTGCCATCTTGTGATTGAATTACAAATCATAAGTAATCTCAAGTTGACGGTTACTACAACACAAGTGAATGCCATTGTACTGACATCCCAGAGTCCAAATGTCTTGCCATCTGAGTTTTTTGCACTTAAATTTGTAGTACTCACAAAATAGAAGAATATTAGCGACTGGTATACAGAAAAAAAGGCCCATATAGCCACGACTTTCCATTTGAAGAAGACATTTCTTATTCCTTCCATGTATAATTCAGGATACTTCTTGGATAGAGATGCACTAACATCCTGGTAAAGGCAGAAGTAACGAATCAAAAGATATTATCCATGAAGAAAGTGTATTGTAAAAAGTGAAGCACAAGGCAATCTGAAATCAGAAATTGTTGGAGAGAATATGCTACCTTGTCAAATAATCCAACCATGATCACAGGCAATGCCGTGAAAATAACATTATATAAAGACTGAAACCAATCATCATAGAACCTTTGACCAGAAAACCCAGTTTGAAAAGTAAACCAAAACTGAGTAAGAGTAAATGTGAGATTCTTGTAAAAGAAGTATATCACCACCTGCAATAAGTGAACAACATCTTTTCAAGTCTATAATAAATAAAATGCTATGCAAGTCCACACAATCTTAACTAGTTTATAAAAACATGTCACCTTGCATATTCGCAAATATGACCAGCGCCCATGAACAAGAAGCAAATCTTCAAGGTAACGGAATTGTGCAATGGCAAAATCACTAGCCATCACAGCTTGCATTCCCTCCATTCCACTTATGCCAACACCAACATGAGCAGCTTGAATCATGCTTACATCATTGGCTCCATCACCAATACTAAGGGTTATTTTCTTGGCACCTTTCTTCACCATACTTGTGACCTGTAAGCAGAAATAATAAATGGATATTGGCGAAAATCTCATAAGCCAAATAGAACCAAATCCTACAAGGCAGTTACTTCCAACACTCCTATCTTGAAAATTGGAACATCAAATATACCAATAAACAAGAAAAACTGTAAAAGGCAACAACTCGATAACAAGTTATTGACATAATGCATGAGTTTTACCTGTGCTTTTTGTAAGGGAGAAACCCGGCAGCAAACAACCGCATGACAATTCAAACTAAGATTGAGCAACATCACCCTTAAAGTTGGATCCAATGCATACATTAGACACTTCCCATCAATTACTAGTGCTAATTTTGGTCCAGATACAGTGTGAAAATAGCTTTGTGCTTCCTCGAGGCATTTCTTCAGCTGTCTTTTCACTTCTTCTTTAATAAATCGTGCAATTTCCACTTGGTCACCCTAAATATTTACAGAACAGTATAACTTTCATATTAAAATACACAAAAAAAATGAGCAAAACATTGAATAAAAAAAATACAGCTTACCCTGTCTTCAACTTCTCTAATTGCATCAGTTTCTGAACTGATAACGAATTGCTTCATTTCATTGTTTATCAAATTGCATGCTGCAGAAAGAGGTGGTGGAAAAATTATTTAAAATGATAACTCAACTTTTGGGGAAAAAAAGATGTCATCATAATCAAAGAATTAAAAAAGCAGCCCAAAATTCAAATTGACTCACCATAGGCTATGTTTATTGCTGTTTCAATCTTGTCCCCTGTCAGAACCCAAATTTTAATACCAGCTCTTTGAAGAGTCTCTATGCATGCTGGTACTCCCTCTTGAAGCTTGTCTTCTATTGCAGTGCTACCAATTAAAATGAGATCATTTTCTATGAGTTCTGCCACCTGTATTATTTCTAAAGGCATAAGTAAATGCAATATTATTTATATTAGTATTTTTATAAAGAAGCCTGAACATTAAGCACTCAAGTTTTTTTCTGATAACTTGAGATATATACACATTTGTTAATTTATCACATAAAAATTTATTCTAGTTTCATACAAAGTATGATTGGAAAGGTAAGTGTTGGAAGATATGATATTGTCTAGCTTCGTCGGAAGGAAATAATCAAATCACAATCCAAGCATGCAAATTCTGTCGAAAACGATAATAACAGATGATCATGTCCAAACTTATGACACAATGATAGTGAATGGAGCCACTACCACCAGAACGGCCACCACCACTACAATTGCCGCGGCTACTTCTACCAGAAAACATAAGGTAAATGAAAAGGAGCGGACCAAGAGGACCTAGATCTAGCTGGTGGTGCCACATTAGTCTGAGGTGAGTTGGATGAAGCTTGATTTGAGGAAAGTAACGGTCAAATTAACAGGGACACTTGTGAAACTTTTCAAAGCGAACTTCATGTTCCAAAATAAGGCTTCAATCGTTTAAAGGTTGTCAAACTCTTGAGTTAAATCTTAAACTCTTACAAGTTTACAATTCTAAATCACAAAGACGAGTTAAATCACATGTAAACTTTACAGTAAAGTTTACAATTCTAAATCACAAAGACGAGTTAAATCACATGTAAACTCTCTTTTTGATAAACTCTTTTGAGTTTAAGTAAACTCTGATAAAATCGGCTAACTCTCAATTTTACTAGCAGTTTCTGATTTTACAATTCTACATTTTTTTTGAAAGCTTATATTAAAACCACCAAAATTATAGAAGATGTATAAGATGGGGAAAGGAGGAAAAAGAAAATATAAAGGGCCTGACTAGCAGTAACCCCACATCAGGAACCAAAAAACAGCCAAGCAGCCAACACAAACGGCCCTGCTGCAAAAACAGAAGCAGCAGCTACAGCTGTTATCAAAAAACAAAAAAGTCCCAACTAACCTCTAAAACTGCCCCAGCTATCTTAACAAACACTCTTTGGGGTTCCAGTTCCACTCATAAAAGAGGCAAGGAGGACTTTTTAATCTAGGTAAAGCCCGCTGCCAAGAGACTACCTTTATATCCTCTACAATTTCCTCCGGTATTTTGGTAAGATTATTAAAAATCCTGTCATTACGCGCTTTCCAAATCACCCATACCGACCCATGCCACGCCAACCAATAACCTTTACGAAGTCTCTTCTTCCCAATCTCTCCACTCCAACATTCAAAGTGTTGGAACAAGGTTTGTGGTGTAATGAAATTGATCTCTAACCAACCACCCACCATTGACCACACTTTGAAAGTGAAATTGCAATGGAGGAAGAGATGTGAAGATGTTTCTCCCTCTTCATCACAAAACACACACCTTTCCGATACTTCCTGGGGTAGAATTCTCCGTCCAGCAAGATTTACCTTTGTTGGAATACAGTCGAGAAGTAGTTGATAATAAATGTAAAATTTTGCTCAATATTATTTGATATTTGGTTTATTATGTCTTGTACTATATATTGGTTTTAAAATGTAAACTTACGATTCTAGTGTTGTTGTGAGGGATAACTATCATCAATATAAGTTTTTTGTTTTTCTACAATTTCATTTATGTATTTTACAATTTCTTTTTGGTCCAATAAAATAAACCTATTTAATGGTAGTATATTATCTATATAAGGCATATATAGGTTATTTTAATAGGGTTTTTCTATCATGTGCAAATTTGCACATGTTAAGAAGTTTAAAGTAGTATGTTTGTATTGGAACTTGTTATTTTCTATTAAATATATAATTTTTTAATAAATAATTGTTGTTTTTCAATAAATAGTTGCTATTTTTAGTTACTTTAACATGTGCAATATTGCACATGTTAGACAAACCCATTTTAATATTAGGTAAACTTTGAAGAGTTTTCGAGCCAAATTTATTTAGGCTCCACGAGTTTACCTAACTCTCGAGTTTGACAACCTAATATTCAAACTACAGAGGTTAACGGTTGATACAAGAGTGACAACATATTCATGTTCTTCAGGTAATCCTTCGAGAATTACATCAAGTTGTGCCTGTAGAAAAAGTGGATCACCACCAACATCAAAATGAGCATCAACAATAAACTCTGCCACTGTGCAGTATTTTAAGAGAGGTGTTACGAAGCTCTGTTTGCAGTTGCCAAGCTTTGGCTCAAGTTTGGGAAAGGAAATAATTGTGTATCTTCAGCCAAAGTTCCCATGAATTTGTTAAACCAATCTCATGATCTGTGAAGCAGACACATCTAGGAATAAAGAATGAAGACAATTCTAGATTACGCACAGATTTTGAAATCGCTAAGACTGTAATTCTACTTGATATTTTATACCAATAAGGTGAAGCAAGTTACTATCGTTTTCAGATATAGTACTTCGAAGAAACTGAAGACATAGTAAGATGTATTTTTAACTTCTATCATGATTATCTAATTCTTAATTTTTAATATTATAATTTAATGTTTTGTAATTATTTTTAGGGATCCAAGTTGCAATCGCAAGGTATGTTGATTTGATTGTTACTGAAAAAAACTCTAAATTTCCTGAGCAAGCATAGAGCTAAATTCCTTTTATTGGTATCAAAAGTTACACCTGTAGGTGGTAAAAATTGTCTAATCATGTATTAATCCCAGTTTGAGAGTTTTGCTATTGAATTTGAGTTTGAATTGTAAAGCTGTTCTACAGGAACTGGGTTCCAAAGGTAAGTGTAAAGTTCAAATTCATCAGAACAGCACAGCTGCTGCTTTTCTAATCTTGGCTTTCAGAATCCAATGAAGTAAGAATTGGACGGAAAAAAGTAAATAAGCCACCTAAATGGACAAACTACTACAGAAGAACTATCGTCAAAAGAATAATTTCTAGTGGAAATTAACTACTTTTCAACACAAATAATGCCAAAAATATAAACAAATTGATGCTGATTATGCACAGAAAAACTTCCATGTTATGATAAATTGTACCTCGTCTAACTTCTTTTCACGATCATGTAGAGTAGACTTGGCCTGGATAAACTTCTCATTCCAGCTTTCGTAAACATTTGGATGCAATTCTCTGTAAGCCAGGCATAATGTACGTAGTCCAGATGATCCAAATTGCTCCAAGTACTCCCTGGTGATTTTCTTCATATCGTTGTTAGAATCAGCCAGTCTCTCATAGATTACAGTATCAGCACCCTGTGAAAAGAAAGTTCTTCAGAAAATGTCATCCTAACCAAACCCAATGGCAACTTGTAATTGTGTGGTTAAACCTCAAGAAACTATTACCTTACAGTATAGTACAAGCCTTCCATCTGGATAACGACATACAACTGACTGGCGCTTCCTTGTACTATAAACGAAGCAAAGATACAAGTATTGTCAGAAGAAAAAGTTAAGACCCTAAAACAATGTACCGGGAGGGATCATACCTATTAAATTCAAGCACATTGAGAATCTCATAGGGCATATCTTGAACTTTTCCCATCTTCTCAACATGAGATTCTCGAACATATATCATTGTAGGTGTGCGCCTGAAAAAATCTTTCAGATTAGCATCAACTCAAAAAGAAGAAATATCAAAATCTAGCAGCTCTATTGCTGAAGAACTGGTAAATGAAAAGATTAAACCTCATTCTTCACAAAAAAATTGTTTCAACAAAATGAGGGCCTACAAGGTCAAACTAAAATCAGGAATCTGATATCCTCTCAAGGAGCGTCATAAACAGGCTGCCTGTGCTCCCCCTCTGTGGATGATACTCCTTGTGGCCAACACAAGCTCAGGAATAAGCTCCTCTTTGCACCCACTGCCTTTGTGAACTGATAAACGTGGAAAATGGTTGTGTGCAAGCTTTATCCGGAAACTTGAGTTAAAAAGCAATTGAACATGCTAGCGGGTACGGTTAGTATTGTCAATCCCGGATAGCAGAATGTATACAACTGACCCCAAAATGTTGACTTTGTGAGGATCAGTCATCTGTGCAAGAGGCACTTATGGATGAAAATTGGGTTCAACCAATGGATGAGGAGATAAAAATGCATAAAAGAAATGGAACTTGGAAATTTGGTTCAACCAATGTCTCATCTGACACATAAGAACTTGATGTCACAAATCACTAAACTTTGCCGACAGTTCTACGCAATTCAGATATCTACAGTCCAATGGTAATTTATAAATGTATAAAAGACACAAGACAGGATTACAATGAACATACATAATTTATATAACAGATTGAGACTGAACATTTGAACAAAGGGTCTCATTCCTCTTAAAAGGAGGAAACCGCCAATGAGTTTGCAGGTTTAGCTAAATTGGCACCAGCCCAAGTTCTCAATAATTGGTTGTAATGTTAATGTTGGAGGTTCAATCCTTAATCATCCACACTTTTTCCCCTATCCACTACTTAGGTGCTCGCATTGTTTACCAGGAAAATTAGAAACATAATCAAGAAGTTTGAATTTTCAACCTGTAGAAGAAGAAACCAAAGTGCTTTGCAGCAATAACCAAAGCAGCCTCATCAGGTGATGCAGCTTGATATTTGATCTTTTCAGGGGACTTCTCATCACCTTCCGGAAGTACAGTATGGCATATAGCAAGGCATCTGAAGAATTCCTACACATATATATAAAAAAGGGATATTACTATATTGTATAAAATATTTATTAACATAATAAAACCACGGTACCAGATTGCACCTTTTAAATTAATGGTATCGGCATAACATAATGAAAGCAGCTTATGCGCTTAACTACATATAATACTTACGAAAAGAGCAACACGACTAAACAATGTGAATAAACATTTTCTGGATTGTGCCAAATGTTTTGAAAATTAGGCACAAAAGTAAAGGACCTAATTATTACCTAGGAAGCACATATACAACACAGACATACATAGAAAATGATACAGATACAAGGATTTAAATTATAGAACATAAAGTACAACACAAATTGATAAAATCATATACATTTATAAGAAAATTACAGACTTCTAAGTATTCAGCTCAGTCATACTAACTTTATATGTAACTCGTGACAGATGGTTTGAGTTAAGAAATCTTGTATAATTTCTAGGATAAATGTGAACCAATAACTTAAGTATAACATGCAACCAGCAAGCACAGATTTAAGCCGGTTGATTTTCCATTAAAATTTAGAAAATATATATCAAGAGAAGTAGATGGATGTATATAAAAACCTTTTTACTCAACAAGAATCAAACTTGCAAACCAAAAACTCAAGACCAGGTTGAAAGATAAATCAAACTGCTACCACTAATTCAAAGTAAAGCAAAATTATTTACTTTGCATGCATCAGGATTGGGCTCATTCCTCCAAGCTCCTCTCATAAGCCTGGCATCTTCAAAATTGAAACCCCTCTCTTGCACAGCATTGGGCGATCTATTTTCCTGTAGAGCAATAATACGACATAATTGTGCAATTTCAAAATTGGTCATCTACTTCCTTACAAACCACAGCAAGAGTACTACCTCAATTTTCATGCCATTGCGCTCTGCTAGTCCCCTCTCAATTTCGGTCACACCATTTCCATAGACCTCTGCTCCAATCGAACATTTGAAGAACTCCATTAAGTTTCTTGTTAGGGTCCCAGTTTTGTCGGAGAAAATATACTCCACCTAATAAATAAGTAAAATTGTATTAACAAGGAAATATGAAAATAAAAATATACAGCAACGGAGAAACAATTTATATTTTCATTTTTCAATCACACGTGGACTGAAAATGTATGTATCATCTTTCAGATACTACTTCATATTTTATCAATTTAAATTTCAAGCAATAAACGAAATGCGGGAAAAGAACAAAGGAAAATGGGATTTCAGATTAAGAGAGAGACAAGTAACAAAGACTTTGAATTAAAAAGTCACTGCAAAATATTCTGGCAAGACTAGTGACACAAGAGAATGCCAAAAAAAAAAAGGCAACGCAGTAATGGAGAATGGAGACCGAAAGAAACCACTTTACAGACGAGAGCATCTGAACACATCAGTGAGAGCTTTAAAATACACCAGAAAGATAACAGGGCAAGGATGACATGGTGGATGACATCAGGAGAGATTTTGAACACAGGGGAAGGATGGCAGGGCAAAGAACAACTTCAGAACATACTAGAGGGGTAACATGGCAGATGAGAGCTTTAAAATGCACCAGAAAGATAACGCAGCAGAGGGTAGATTTAGACCAAACCGGAAAGATGACATAACAAAAGAGAACTTCAAAGCACGCCGAAAAGATGACATGACAATGAAAGCTACAGATCAAGTAAAAAGGATAACAGGGCAGACGAGAGAGTGTCAACACATTGGAAGGATGGCACAACAGAGGAGAGATTCTGAACATGTTGAAAGGATGGCACAACAGACGAGAGAGTGTCAACACATTGGAAGGATGGCACAACAGAGGAGAGATTCTGAACATGTTGAAAGGATGAACCATTCCTAACACCAACAAAGAGAAAACTTGGAAGAGAGAAAGTTGGAATGTGTGTAAGAACAGGAGAACATAGTTTCAAATTTAATCGGTTGCATACTTAGGAGAACTAGATATAGCCAAAATCGTGACCAAATGTGTTACGCTCTAATACCATGTTAAAGTTCTAGGATTGTAGATACAGAGGGAAGAGACTAAAGACTTTGAATTATCATTATGTGTTGACATAACAGGTGATTTAATGATGCAAAAAAAGACTAAGCACTAGCCTTATTTATACTAATGCAAGACTCAAATTCCTAATTCTATAGGGAAAAAATCATAATAATAAGTTATATGGAACTAATCTTAAGTTATACAAATTCTGATAGGAACCAATGGATCCTATCAATGATTCACAGACCAGCAAGAAGATGAAACAGATGATGAATAAAGAAAATAGGGTGTTTTATTGATATGAATGAAAATAGTAAAATAGTAGAAGAGAGATTCTCCAACTACTCCCAGAGCAAAGCTCCAACACAACTCAGAGAGGAATCCTACTCTGGCCCTGAACAGAAAACTCAATCTGTCATACTCTAAAACTCCTAAGAACTCCCCTTTATATATACAAATAAAGAGAAAATTCTAGTGTTTATCCCCTATTGGGCCTCTTATTATTTAATCCTAATCCTAATGGGCAACTTACTAATAATCTACTTAAACCTAATTAACTACCTACTAATTACTTAAAACACCCTCTCATACTAGGTCCTAACAAATTCACAATTATCTAACTGCCTAAGTTAGGAATTTAGTACACCTAATAGAAAAAGGATACTGCTTATTACTAGAGAGGAAAGTTTAATCTATCAAAAGCTCCTTGCAACAATTTTGATCTAGAAAAAGATGTCCCATATCCAAAAGGTGAAAAGGAGAACTTTTAGATAGAAGCAAGAAAACCCCAGAGAAATAGTCTTCTTGATTACAAGACCCACCACTTTTTGATCAATTCGGTTTAAAGTTGGTTGGCCTGTTCATAAAAGATATTTGAGTAGGATATTCTCCAAAGTAGAGAAGGTAAATGGTGGAAAAGAAACTTCAGAAACAAGCCACTAAGGTGAATTATGGGAGTGCAAAAGAAACAAGGGAAAACAATACTTCTTTAGCTATGAAAATAAGTAAGTTATGAGATGGATTGGATGAAGGCATTTTGAAAGGATTATTTCACACACAGTGGGAACCTGGCGGAGACGTACTCATTCACAGTACTAAACCACTTTTATTCTAGGTTTCTTAAACGGTCATTGTCATTATTTTAGAAACCTTTCTTTATATTGATTTATTTTATTTTTTTTATGTTTGCCTTTAAATCTCCACCAAGAATAATTAATTATTTTATGCCAACAACCAAAACATGTGGTAGCTACTTACCTGTCCAAGTTCTTCATTCAGATTTGAGGTTCTGGCCAATGCCGGTGTATTGCTTTCTTTGTGGTACATGCCCAAATCCTTGTTGATAAATTGAGTTGATTGAATAAATTTTATCATCTGATACAATAACCCAAATAAATAAGTTTTCTTATTACAAAAACATGGAACTTTTGGAGTATATAAATTCAAATGACTGAGACACAGACCTCTATAGACACATAAAGTGAGATTGGGATGATTGTTGAATACAGTGTGATAAGGGTAAACATAGTAAGAATAAAAACCTGACAACAGAAGACTTGGAATTAGCGATTAAGTTAAGAGGAAAAGAATGAAAGGAGGTGGCTATTTATCTTGACAGCAAGTACACGTTACCAGAAATCTGTTTCCTGGATTGAACTGTGCCGAGCCCTCCTCTGATGAGTCAAGATGCAAGTAAAAGTATTTTTTGTTCACGAAAATAGCACTGAAATTCACAATTCCAACAATATCATTCAAAATTATATACCACTATATAAGGGACTACCTCATTTGGTCAAAATATCAACTTTTTAAAATAAACCATCATCGAATAACTAGATTAAAATATAAAAAAAAGCACATTCCTCAACCTCCCAGTCTGTAATTACAATTTTTTGGACTAAAATTTAGTTCTAATAACAGACACGTTGTTGTTGTTATTATTATTATTATTATTACTATTTTTTTTTATTATTATTATTATTATTATATTAAGATTTTTTATAAAACTTTCAACACTGCGATTACAACTTTTGTGAATTTAATACTTATTATAGATGAATAATCATTAACTATTATTAAATCTCAACAAAAAATAGAGTTTCAAGTTGTGGACATGCCATGTAGGGTCCATCAAAATAATGGTGTTGATATTACAGTAATAAAAACAATAAATCTAATTCAGATTTCAGACAACAAGTTCCAGCCCTTCCTAATACTGCCTAAACATATATTCCATGAACATTGACAACAGATTAGAAGTGATCCAGAAACTCTATTTAACTCACATACCTGCCTATGGCTCCAATAAAGCACATCATAAAGAGTGTTGCAAAAAGAGCAAGTATGAGCTTGTCAAGTTTCCTCTCCAATGTACTTCTTTTGGAAGGAACATTCATTGAATTCATCATCACCTGCAATGTCATTCAGAACGCATGTAATACACTTGAACAATTACAGAAGGAAAACGTGCAGCAACAACAAAGTGAAATATCAAAAGACATATCCTAAAAATGAAAATACAAACCAAGTTATTTCGCCTATCACATTCAACACCAACCAATTATTAAGAAACATAAGTTTAGTAAAATACACTATAACTAGTGGTGATATCATAGGTAGGGTGTATTTGGTTTATTTTCTGTGAAATGATGAAAGATCCGTTAACATTTAAAGAACAAAAAACTGCTGCAACAGGATGAAAATATTAAATACCTAGAGAGAGTAAAATATAAACCAAGCTAATCTAGATTTGCAAAAGAATAGAGACAATCAATAATGCAATCAACATATTCAACAACAAAAGTTTAATGGAGAACAAAATTTGAAAATAAAACTTGTGATCAATGATGCCCTTTTAAAGGAGGGTGCCACCTTGTTTCATTTTGTTCCTTTTATCAGTATTTTGTGAAGGGAACAATTGGGAAAAAAAAGTCAAATTCATCGTTTCCTAAACAACTTTGAATACAGGAAACTCAACAAAAATTGTTTTTTACATTTATTGGGGAAAATTATATCAACTGAAAAAGATAAGAGTAATCAAATACCCCCTTTGTTTCTATTTACATAGACAAAGAAATGAATGCATATCCATCAAAGTTCAACAAACAGAACTGACTTTCCCTTGTTTTCTTTTTTCATCATCCCTGCACCTGACGGGGATCCATATATGCTTGATAACAAAACAAAATCACATGATATACCAATGATGATTATAATTTACACTCCGTCCGGAAGGATTTATAAGCCAAAAATAGCTATATATCTTTGAATGAAATGAAAGCAAAAGTTAACACTTTTTAGCCTGTTTAATGATACTATCTCTAAAATGACCTTTACTTAATTTAACTTTAGTTTCCAATGAACCAATTTAATCTTGAAGGGAAATTTAGGTTATGGAAACAATTGTTTAATTGATCTAGTGTGATTCATTAGTATAATTATCATTCTTAAAATGTGTGATTAAGCCAATTTTTGCTTATAAATCATTCCAGATGGAGTAATAGCATAACAAGTCCAAAACAACAGAACTATGTCACAAGTAACATTTCAACAACAATGCATTACTAGTATTATTAATAACTATTTTTAACTAGATGCAGACCAAGGGCTAGAAAATTGCGGAGGTAATAATATTAGACGTCATTTACAACAACATACCTTTGTTTCTTGTCCTGTAAAAATAACAACACCAACAATATACTCTGTATTTCTGAGACTGCATCCCTGAAAACCAGAGATTCAATAAATTAATGTCTGCTCAATTCATAAATTAAGTAAACAAAACATAAGCATCTATCGATGGTAGTACCACCATATACAAAGTTAAAAACAAACTCGACAAAGAAAAAACACTCACTCACTCTGTCAAATGCAGCAATTATGGCTAGCTTATACAATACAACAACAAAACACAAACAGCATTGAGAGAAAAATAAATAAAAACACAGCATACTCGCAAAAGAATTTGGTTTGGACTGAGGGGAAGTGTTTGCTTTTGAATCAAAAGATTTCCAGTAAATGTATACAGGGAATTGTTTGGTTGCTCACACTGAATTTCACCTGAAAATAGCAAGAAGACAGCTTGTCAAAACTTATAATAGATAGATTATCATTGGAATTGACTATCATCAACCTGATAATAAATGAGTATTACATAAAATTCAGAGTAATGTGTCGTAAAGAAAATTAAAAAGGCAATCATTTTGAAGAGCCATACAAACTTTCAATTACAGCAAACCGCAATTTAGAAATTTCCATACAAAAATACTAGAAATTTAAGAAAAATTAATGAGACAAGTAAATCATTTAATATTTTATGAGCAAAAAATTACTAGTATTTTAGTCGTAGTGAATCCCAAAAGTGAACATTATGTCCAATCGGATGATCTATATATCTAATGATAAATGACAACCAATTACACATTTACACAATTTTATATTACTTTTACCCAACCTGAATTAACAGCTGATCCGACGCTTAACAATGGTGAATGTAAACACAGTATGTGTCTCCACAAGTAATCATAACATATGTACAAGATACTAATACTACTATACTATTTTACCAGCTAAATCCCCATACAAAGAGGAAGCCATGTGAAAGATACTATACATTTCTGTAATCACATTGTTTTTAAGTTGGAATCAGAGTTGTATCTCGAAGAAATAAGGCACGTAGCCAATCCATAGAAACTAACATACACAAAAGACTGATTAAATTGATGTCCTGTACTCACTTCTCAGACAGATAAGCCAAAACTATGATCATGTTACAAAAAATCCTTTTACTAAAAATGTTTAAAACAAAAATGCATTAAAAGATAAAAGGTTTGAAGGTGTATGTATCCTAGGACTTGGACAGAAAATAAATAATCGTAATAAGGGGTATCATAAATATTAATCATTAAAATACAAACCTTTAAACTCGGATGCCTTCTCTGGAGTCAGGTAATCCCAGGTTTTTTCCAATGCTTTCCTAATCTTCAAATTGGTCTCCCCGTCCAAATTAGCAGTCTGTCACCCAAACCCAGCATTAATAATCGCAAATACTGATAAAGAACATCAAGAAACACTCATACTAGATTGAAACATATTAACAAACAAATAAATAAATAAACCTCAATGTAGCAGACACCATCTGCATTTGTACTAGCCAAGAAAATCAAATCTGCAGGAAAGAATCCATCCTGCTTAACCTACAACAAAATCACTTTTTTCACAATCCCAAAGATACGTATGTGCCTCTACAAGATGGGAACAAATATAACAAACATGATAAAGAAAATAATTTGAGGTGCTAGACAAAAACAAACGAAGGGTACATGAGCAAAATATTAAGAAAATCATAATATGAAAGGGGGAAGAAAAATACAAAACTATAAACATCATTACTATTAATATTATATGTAGGAGAATCAAGCAAGATAAGATTTTATTTTTATCTTATTTAGTCCTGTTTGCTTTTACACTGTGCTTGGTTGGCGAGAAATAGAGGCATGAGAAGTATCGAAGAGAGAAAGAGGAAGGAGATGCCACACTTCTCCTGATTGGGAGACAGAAGAAATAGGGGAGAAATACCAATTTGGTGTGGGTCCCACGCTTAAAGACAATAGAAACGGTGTTTTTCATTGTTTTGCCCTTACTTTCTTGATCAACAAAGATGAGTGGCAAAAACCACCATTACAGTTGAGGAAGTGGAGGCCTATGTGGAGAAGTGGGTATCATTCATTTTATTTTGTATTTATTAATTATATATCTGGAGGTGGAGAAGGGGAATGGATAACTAGGAGTTGAATTTTTTTAGCAGAATCTTTAATAAGAGAATAGAAAACACATGAATTAAAAAAAATATATATAAAATTGATGTGGAGGAATGAAAGAACAAATAGTGCATCGAATATGATGGTAAGTGAATCGCTGAAAGCTGTGATAAATGATAATTATGGTTTTTTTTTAAGACAATGACAATTATGGGTTGAATACTTGAATTGCATAGAAATAAAAATTTAAAAAAAAAATTAGGGGTTGAATTGGTCGTAAGCCTGATGGTGGAGTGAAACTGCATCAATGGATTTATTTTAAAAAAGAAAGGGTATTTTGGTACTATAAAAAATAATTAACACTTCTTTCTTCTCTACTTCTTTCATCTTTCTCTTATACCAAACAATACATAAAATCTACTCTATTTCTCATTTTGTTTTTCTCTCTTCTCATACTCTCTTAGCAACTTCTCTCTTCACAATCTCTCTTCCAAACCAAACACACCCTTAATCTCAAGACACTTGGTAGAATTAATTATAGGTATATTTAACAAGAGTGTTGCTATTTATCGCGAACGTAAATTTCACAATAACTTGAAATGAGGCTTATATTTAGGGACAAGTTTCATTTCGAAAGGGGCTTTCTATTTAGGGATAGAGTTAGTAAATGTAAATAAACAAATAAAATTATTTATATGTATAATATAGTATAAATTACTTAAATAAATTACTTCGTATAAATTATTTAAAGTGTAACGAAATTTAGAATATCGGTCATCGCACTTTCTGCAATTCTGCTTTAGTGGATTTGGATTCAGCCACTGCACACCACTATCCGAGATTAACAACATAGGATGTAAGAGGACGATAACATATTATGAACATATGTTGTGAGGACTGCATCCCCCAATGACATGATAACCAACCAACATCTTATGAAAGTTAATATGCATAGGATCAATGACCATTATAAATACTCTTCCAATGAGGTTGTAAGTTTTAGTTTGTAACATAGGCAAGACAAAATTAAATATAGCAGAGAAACATATAGCATACTGCACACTCACCTTGATAATATCTCCGACCTGCAACTTTTTCCAAGGTATAGACACCCACTTTTGATCTTGTAAAACATCTATCATATTATTGTTTATGGACATGTCATTTTGAAAACGCTTCTGTTGTAACAAATTTAAGGGGAAAACATTAATAGGAGGGGCACAGTGAAATCCACTGGAATAAATCAATTTATAAGAAAGCCTCAATAATTTGAAATAACAAAGTCGTCAAGATATCTAAATAAACATTTATCCAGTCATGCATGCATGAATACATAAATGCATAAAATCATTCATTACATATATGGAAGTCATAATCACATTATGAAACAAAATAAGCATAATCTTTCACAAATATGGAAGCATTTTGTGTGATAAAATGTTTCTTATATACATATCAATTCAACGTTTTCCTATAACATCCTTAGTTGAAATTTCTTATAAAACGTCTATCCAAAAAGATGAAATCTGAATCCCCTACTCCTAAAAACTTAAGTAAAACATACCAAAAAGAAAGTAATGTGCAGAGAGAGTAAAGAAAATTCTTACCCAGTCCTCAAAAGCTTCCTTAATAAGAGAAACGAGAAGCACCAAAGATAGAGGAAGCACATTAGTTATTGGAGAGACAGGACTACAACATCAGAAAGTATGTAATTAGACTCTAAAAGCTTTCAAGATGGTGAAAGGATTCAACATATGAAAAAGTATATACTACTGAAAATGACGTTTGCACTAATTAATTAAAGCATGGAAAAAATATGATGCCAGATCCAAGAAAAACATGGTAAATGATACTGTGGCAGTTTGATTAGAAGTTGATTGCAATAATAACGATATTCAAGTAATTACCTCGAGAATGAACTAGTTTGTTGTTGAAGTCAGGGGGTTAAATAAGAAAGAAAAAAACAAAGACAAAGAATGAAGACTTTGAATTCTAACAATGGTTTGATTAAAACTAAGCACTAAAGCTAAATTATACTAATATACCAGTCATAAAGACCTAATCTTAATGAAAAGAGGAAACCAATCATGATATATATATATATATAACGAAAATGAAAAACTGATCCTAAGAAACAATCGAAGATATTATGAAATATGAACTACTCTAAGATACAACCCAAATATCGAGATATTTCTCAGATATTACAATCAGAATTCTATTGAGTAGGCCTCTATTAAGGCAAGGCTGTCAAGTCAGTTAAACTGAATTTAGTTGGTTAACCAATTTTGAGGTGACGCTATCCTCAGATCCTGTAGCGGCCAGGGATCGCTCCACAGGCGTGCTTTTTTATGCCACAGTAGCTCCCTATTGTTTTACATTGGACCAAACAGAGTTTTATATTGAGAGTATTTCAATAAAATACAACTTCAACTCTTACTACTATAATAACCAGCATTCTAGAATAGACATGCAGTGAACGTCAAAATATTGAAAAGCAAGAACTCTATCGGTCTCTAGCATAATGTTAAACCAAATACAGTCTTGTACTAAACTTACAGAATCAGACCTCAAACAAGTCTTATGTCACCATGCCTTATCTTATCATGCACAGCAAGTAGGCCCCTAATTTCATAGAATCAAAAGTACTGTTTTCAGCTTCATAATAGCCAGTATTGGCCACCAATTAACCCTTAAACCCACCCTGTGATCCCATGGGTTCTAAATCACCCTAACTATCAGATAACCGAATATAAATATCCAATTCAAGCATGCATCTGTAGTACATTTTATCCATACAAATAATAACTATTAAAATCAAAATGTGTCTAATTAACCGATATATATTATCATCCAACCTAATAGAAGAAAGCAGTAAGCCTAAGCAAAAAAGTTGGTGAAAAAATAAGACGGTGTTGTGTGCCCTCAGTGTGTACGCTCTTTCTTCATGAATCACAATTAAGCTAGTATATTGCAAAATAATCCTTGAAATAAAATACTTTCTAGCATTTACATACCTAATTGGGGTGGTTGACAAAATTGAGATTGTAAGAAAGTAGAGATTAGCCACCCGTCTGAACTGCAGGACAAACAGGAATTTATATCATCGGAAAAAACATAAAAAACACTGATAATGTGGCAAGGATAGACCCCATCATTTAAAAAAGAGCATGATTTACCGTCAATAAACAGTACAAATGTAGACAAAATCAAAAGCTTAGAGTATCTTACCTGTTCAAATAATCCTTTTGGCAGAAAGGTGAAAAAGTTGTATTTTGTGGTCGATATTGAATTTCCCTGAAATAATGGATATTAACTGATCAAATTCGATATAATTACAAGATATAGGCATGTGAAATACATAATATAATCCCAGACATAAAAAAATTCACTACTTCTGGAAGCCAGAACTATCAACTTGTGAAACAATGTTGTCAAAGGGATTCGGAAGGTATCCAAAGAGAAACTAGGAAAATCAAGACGCTTTTGACCAGGAGGTAAAAAGAATATTGATGATGGGAAGAAACCATAAAACATAAGGTTAAATAAGATAGTTGTGTAGTAAATAAGCTTAAAATCGGGAAAATATAAGGTACTAAGCAAAACACTAGGAAGCACTGAGAAATGTGAGTTAGAATAATGATGGGTTATACCAATTTAATCACCAAAGCTGGGAAATGTAGTATCTACAGGTTCACTGAAAGTAGAGAGAGAAAGATAAGAAACTTGAGCTAAGTGAAATGTGTTACGGATTAAGAAGGAAAAGTTTGTTCATAAGACAAGATATCAAAAAAATGTGAAAGTTGTTATCATGAGCAGGTAATTAATAAAGGACGTGAGTTTTAATTGATCGAATATTAGCCCAAGAGTAAGAAATAAAGAGAGAACAAGGAAAAATTATGGGGCCAAACCACTAAGAATAAATTGGATGCTCCTTAAAAGAGACTAATATTCGATCTATTAAAAGAGACTCGAGTTACTGAAAAACCACTTGGTTAATGAATGGGAGGACAACAATGGAAGCAACATACTTACTACGACGTATGATGGAGCGGTATCAAATGGATCAAAAGGACTTGCACTTGGTTTTCATTGATTTGGAGAATGCATATGATAGAGTGTCTAAAAATTTTGTGGAAAGCCCTAGAGAAGAAAAGTGTTAGGGTTGCCAATATTCGAGCTATCAAGAATATGTATGAGGGAGTCTAGACAAGTGTGAGGGCACAAGGTGGAGACACCGAAGATTTTCCCATAACAAAAGGATTGCACCAAGGTTTAACACTAATCCCTTATCTTTTCACCAAGGATTGCACCAAGATTTTCTCATACTTACGGAACACATCCAAGAGCAAGCACCAAGATGCATGCTTTTTTAAATGATATCGTCCTACTTGGAGATTGAAGACTTGGAGACAAGCCTTAGAAACATATGGCTTTCACGTGAGTAGAAGCAAGACAGAGTATATGGAATGTAGTTTTAGCAAGAGGCGAAGCATTTCTAGCTTAGAGGTGAAAGTTGGATCATATCATACCACAAGTTACACGGTTTAAATATATTGGATATAGTACAAAAAGACGGAGAAATATAAGGAGATGTAAACCATCGAATCCAAAATGGGTAGCTGAAATGGAGGAGTGCCTTCAAGTGTTTTATATGATGTGAAAGTACCGCTCAAGTTAAAGGGAAAGTTTTACCGGAAGGACCGGCGATGTTGTACAGGACAAAGTGTTGAGTAGTAAAGAACCAGCACGAACATAAGTTAAGTGTAGCAGAGATGAGGATGTGGTGTTAGATGTGTGGTAAGACAAGACGGGATGGAATTAGAAACGACAACATTAGAGAGAGTTGGGGTAGCACCTATAGTAGAAAAGACGGTAGAAACTAGACTTGCGTGATTTTGGCATGTGAGAGAAGACATGTGAATTTTGAAGTAAGGAGACTAGATCAGATGCAGGGGAGTCAAATCACTAGAGGTAGAGGAAGACCTAGAAAAACTACACGAGAAACTATTAAGGAGGATTTAAAATGCATCTTCAATATTTTGGGGTAGCATTTCTCTTATATTTTTTCTAGATCTACCCCTACCTCTAGTGATTTGACTCCTTTCCATCTGATCTGCTCTCCTTACTACAAAATTCACAGGTCTTCTCTCTAAATGCACAAACCACTAAGTCTAGTTTCTACAAACTTTTCTACTATAGGTGCTACCCCAACTCTCTCTCTCTCTCTCTCTCTAATGTCGTCGTTTCTGCTTTTTGCATCATGAATATTTTCTAAAAAAATCAGAACCAATACTCCCTCTATCCCTATCTCTATTATCTATTTACTATATGCTTATTCTGAGACCAAAAAGGCATTCCTCGTAAAATGCTCACAAACTATCCTCTTTCAATAGACAAATCCAATAGAAAGAACAGATTAGATTATTTAGAGTTTACACTCCAAGTTCAAAATATTACGCAGTTGGCATTTTGAAGATCAGTCATAACACTTAATCCACAGACATATCAACTAACCAAAGCAGAACTCGCCATGAATCTTTAATCTTCAATATGACTAAATCTGCTTTTAAGAATCGATAAGCTTACTAAAACACTAAAATATCTTCAACCTTAACATTAATCAGTTACGTTACAAGTTCAAATTCAAAATATCACACACAGAAGATCAATCACAACACCAAGCAACTTGCTTAATTCACACACATATCAACTCAACGAAGCACAACTCACCCTGAATCTTTAATCTATTAATCAATAATATATAAAATATTTAACTTAAGAACCAATCTAATCAATAAACTAACAACTAAACCCTTTTTTTGGTAGTGTTAACAACTAAACCTTTACTAAAACACTAAAATCACCTCAAACCTTCACAAAACCAACGGAACAACATGAAAATTAAGAAGCAATGAGTGAAACGAACCTTGAATCGAACAGGAAAATTAGCTTCACGATCGTTACAGAAAATGGTGCGATAAGAAGGAGCCTGAGGTTGAACACGTCCGAGTCGAACCGATTGAGAAGGAACTCGATGGCTGATCGTGGAACTCGTTCGAGAAGTGGAAGAACGAGACGATTGAATCCCATCCCATCCCTTCATCATTTCTTCAATTTCAATTTTTCATGCGATCGATGAGATCAATTCGTTTAGTTCGATGAGATCAATTCGTTGAACAAAAATCTCAGGTTTTGATTGGTGTTCTTCGTTTCAACGTTGAACGTGAAAAAAACTGAAGAGATTTTCAACTTCAACCCCGTAATTTCTGATTTCCCATTTTTGTCCTTGTCTTTCTATTTTCGTGTTTTCATTTTTATTTTCTTTTTCGAAAACCGCGTTCATGTTATTTGTAATTAATTAACATCGCTAAATTCCCTCCGCCTACGTGTTATGGTAGATTAGATTCGGTCGTTAGCGTGCGTTGTATTGGTTGATAGGTCCTCCACCCACTTCAATATATATAAAAAAAAAAAATTTAAGAAGTCGATCTATCTCATTGAGTTGAGATAAACATACTTCAAGGTCTCATATCAGCATCCTTAATATAAAAATATTAGGTAAGAATGACCAAAGCAAAACATAATGTAGTGTATAAAAAAGAATTGACAGTTGTTTTAAAATTGTATACAAAATGAATTTATCCTCTGATATTATGAGTTTTTATTACTAGGAGTAAAATGGTAGGTATTTTTACATTATATTGGAGGTTTGGGACCGAAAAGAGGTTAAGTTAAGTTCATTTTTTATTTGGTATACCGTTGTGTGGTCTATTTGAAGATATTTTAATGACTTCATCTTTTATACTCCCTCTGTTCCATATTAAGTGACATAGTTGACTCTGTCACACATACTGATTCATATTCTTTATCATTAATTATCTATTAAAAAAATTATGAAAATTTAATATTTTGTAAATATTTATCGAAACGAATCCAACAATATCTTATATGATATTGTTTATCTTTGTATATTAGAAGAAAAACATGGTTAAAGTTTGTCAGGTCAACAATCCACATTGTCAAACAAGTCATCTAATATGGAACAGAGGGTGTAATACGAGTGTCTCTCTAGTCACTATATCGGGTGATGACCTTCAAGTATCTTTCATTGGCTTGGTGTGGGGTTGTATACTTGTACCTTTTTTTTTGTGTGTGCACGCGCGCGCGTGTGTGAGACCTCATATGTTATCCTTATCGTGAATGGCTTACTCATATAATCATTGGCATGGTCCCCTCAAATTCTTATGGGTATATTGTGTTAAGGCTTGAGTAGATGTCTCGAGTGTATGCAAATTCAAAAACCCCCAAACATGAATTTTGTTGGTTGTAAGGGTGAATGCTTAAACCTGTTTCGTGATAATTAACCCAAATATAGATGTTTTTAGCTATGAGAGATGATAACCGGCAAAATAGTTGGTTATCACGTTGCTCTTATCTCTCATAATGAACAAGAAATTGAGTGAATGCATTGCTTAAAGCATCTAATCATTGCCTATTTAGAAGTATATAATTATAAGTTGTTTTTATTGGTAATTAATCATTTTAAACTAGTAATGTTTGTTGTGGATGTTTGATGATACATGATGAGGAATGACTCTAAAGATATGGGAAGTTGCAACGTGAATTAGGATTGCTTCGCTGAAGATTTGGAAAGATGCAGCTCCCTGGATCGCTAGTTGGGTCGTACAGCTAGTACAAACCTATGGGATCAGTTATGGCCATTGCTTAAGGAGTGAGAATGAGTTGGCGCCAATGTTTGGAATCCTCAGAATAATAGAGAATATGCCTGGAGTAGGTAGGATATGATAAGGACAACTCATGTGTAAAATGATCAAAGGGTACAACTTGTAGTGGTTGGCCTTGTACTATAAAAGGACAATCATGTGTTGGTGTCAAGGGTCCGAAAATTTGTTAGTGAATTGGAAAGGCCAAGTTTCAGCTAGGGTTAACAGCTTTAGATTTTTCACTCTATCTCATCTTCTCCATAGATGAGCATGAATGTTAGTTCTTAGAGTATTAGAGTTAGATTCTTTGGTGATGATTTTAGCTCACCACTTTACTTTGCATGCGTACTAGATCTTGGAGGAGGCTTCAGACGCTAAGATCTAACTAAGACATTTTTCATAGGCCAAAGGATCAACAAAATAACGCTTCGATGGGAGATGTTGAGATCTTATCCGAGCAATGTTGCCTATTAAGTTTTATGTGATTGTACACCGAAAGGTATGTCTTCACAAGCTTAATACGAAATCTGAGTGCACAACATTCTCAGTGCCCATCAGGTTGCCAGGAAGTCGTAGAAAGCTATAACTCTGTAAATCGTAGTAAAGCTTTGTCATAACTGAACATAGTTTAAACCACATTTTTCACTGAGAATTTCTAAATCTTTTTAACTATTTTCTTAACCTTTAACTTTTATATTTACTGTTGTCACAAGTGATTTATTTTATTTTCTTGCAAACAAGTTTTATGCTGGAAAGCTAGAGTGTTATAGCTCCCCGGTCCCTGCGAAGTGAAATGTTGTGTTTAATTGTTATAATCATTATGACTTCTCTTATCACATGTCTTTTTGAAATGTTACACTCGCGTTTGAACAAAGCTTTAGTTGCACATGTCTATTATTGTTTAAAGATACTTCCTTGGACAAGGTTTTGTACCATTTCGCTTGGCTAAGGGTTTTCTTATATACAAAGTATTTCCTTCTCCCTTTGGAAATTTCTAAAACTTTAGTTTATCTATGTCTTTCTTTTTCTGCCATTACTTAAGGACGAACAATGATCAAGTTTAAGAATGTGATAATTCTTAAAATAAGAGTTATTTAACACGCACACCTAAGACTGAATTAATATCCCCTTTAATATCTACTTCATCATGTTTTTGGGATTATTTTTATAATTTATGTCGTTTTGTTATTTTAGAAGAAATGTAGTGATTTAGTGTTTTGAAACAAATTGTGTTGGTATGTCATATGTGAATGTTATATTTTGAAAGAAATATTGCAAAGGGGGAATTAATAATTTGTGGGGTGCAATGCATGACAACCTTATCCTAAGAGCACATGAGAAACATCGCGAATCAATGAGACATTGAAAGAATATTTGTCCCGTCACTTTATTCCATTGGGTTAATGGTTATTTTATGCATGAGCACAAAATATGGCCAAAAAGGAGGAAGAGAGAGAGAGAGAGAGAGAGAGAGAGAGAGAGAGATAGAGAGAGAGAGAGAGAGTAGGGGTCCTAAACAATCATATATAAAAAGACAAGAGTTCTACTGAAGTAAAAGAATATTTTAGCAATACAAAAGCACAACTGACGTGATTTTCAAAGCAAAATTACTGTGATTTTATTAAGCTAGCAATGGTAGCTTTTATGCCAACGTGATAAATCACCGTGATTTTCCTTAAAACGTGGATGACAAACGCACAAGCAAACGGACTAATAGTCTATACTTTTCCCCGGCCACAATACACTTTCACCATCATATTCCACTGCCTTCCACTATATTTTGAAGTCTTTGGAGCTTTGACTTGAAGAAAAGGAACTTGCATTGTGAGTTGAAGCAATAATTGTTATTTTAGCTCGTATTATTCCTCTCTTTTCTTCATACTTACTTTAAAATAGGTTGCAAATGAACTCATTTATGTTAGTCTTCATTTGAAGGTTACTTAGCTCACTATCACTATGAGATAAAACTATGTGGTTGAGGATCAATGAATTTATATATTTATGAAAAATGATAAATATGAAAAGGCTTGATTTAATATGGATTAAGCTATTATGCTTGAAAAGGATAAATACCGAAAATGCTTGAGTTAAATGTCTAGGGTATCTTTTAAGTCCATGGGGAACCATTGTGATAGTAATGTTGCATGGTGGTTTGATTTGAAGTGTGAACCTATAAAAGGCAGTAGTCCAATGATAATCGATAATTGTGTTGGAAATCCAGGTAGTTAAACGATCCAAGAATGCTACTTCATGTTGCAACTTCTAGGCACATGTAAACAAACTGTATAACTAAGTTGTATCCTTAGCTACTATTTACCACCTATACTTTAGACAAAATTTCTCTCATTATTTCTTGCATACATGATTTTAATTTTAATTTTAACGTTCAACTCAAAATGTTTATCTTTGTTATTTGTTACTTAGGATCCTAACTAATTTAAAAATTTGAAAATGTTTGGAACTTAGATACATCAATCTTTGTGGAAACGATGCACTACTTTCAATTTATTACTTATTACAATAGTAGATACTCGTGTTTCATCTCATATTCGCAACAAAATTCTAGTTTAACCATTGAAAATTTTGATGATTTATTTTTCAAAGATGAATTTTTTTTTCTATAACAACACATTTCTCACAAATAATAGAAATATTACAGCAAGCAACAACCGATGACTTTTCAGAGAGGACTTTAGGGATTTAGTTATTTTTTCAAAATGAAAATTTCATTTCCCAATTTTCTAATGGTCCTTGATAGAGAATTGGCAAGTGTACTAAAAACTATAGAAATAGTAAAATATCGTTCCCACGAGGACTGTTTTTAATCTCAACAATTCTAGTACGTTATTAATTAGGATGTAAAAAAGGTTATTTTGATTTGCCACTAGGCTGTTGATTGGTTTGATTGCATAAAAGTAACAACAGAAAATAAAGATTGGTTTTAAGAATAAGAGAGAGATGAGATCAGGTCTTTCGAATCATCGATGTTCCCCTAATTGGTATACTGCACCTATTCTTATGAATGATTCTCTAGTTCCACGATAGTTAACAAAATAGTCCTAATAAATCCCTTGAGTTAGGACCCTCTTCTCAAACTACATCCCCTAATTTCTTAGGTGGTCTAATAATCTTTGAAGGTTTAAGCACGTTAACCTAATATCACTAACAAACGATTATCCATTCCTAGATTAACCATGTTTATTAGAACAATTCAATTAGTCTAAGTCGAAAGCTAGAGTTAGTAGTCATTCGTTCTCACTAAATCATGTTTATATTTGATCGGGATATAAAAAGCATTAAGAACAATTGAATTGAATAAAAACTAGATTTTCATTCACAATAAATAGAGTTTCACAGCAACATGGTTTAATTAGGGTTACAAAGAATCATCTCAGACCTAATCTCTAAGAGATTTAGCTACTCATAATTGAGTTTACAAATAGCATAATCAATGAAAGAATTAAAACATACATAAACTGGTAAAGAATGGAGCAAATCGCCCTGTTCTTCGGTCTCTGGGTCTGCAAATCGCACTTTCTCTCTCCAGAATTCGTCACCCATTGTTTCAGACTAAACTTCAGAATAAATAGGCTCAGAATTTCGCCTAATCGTGTCACGATTTAAGTAAATTGTGACACGTTTTGCCTTGTGTCACAACCCACGGAAATTAGGGTTTCCAGAATCGTGTCGCATTTTGGTCATCGTGACACGATTTGCCCAATGTCGAATGCATGTTTTGGCCTTATGGAATCGTGTCATGTTTTGTCTAAATCGGGACACGATTTGGTCTCTTGGCTTTTTCTTCAGTTTTTCTCCTTTTCTTGTTGCTTAAGTTGCCTTGTGAACTCCAAAATGTGATCAAAATACATATAAAATTACGTAATGACGAGATGTCATCAGTCCTTTATCGAGTGGCCATGAATTTGGCTGCCCTTGTTTTCTCCTTATGAAGATTCTCCAAAGCAATTTGTAGTTCATCATAAGTAGGTAAGCTTTCATATTCAAAATTCTCTTACCTTACTTTCCTAATGGTTGTGATGTGACACCATAAACACCAATTTGAAATACATACTAAAATTAGTAATGATAATCGAACAAAAAAAAACAATATGCGACATTGTATTTTTACTACAAATTTGATATCTCAACTTTAAATAGAAGGCAATTTTGTAAAAATACCTAGGCTTCTCTCATCTTCCCCTCTTATCTCCCCTCATCACCATCTGCGTTAGCCACCACCTCACCCTCAACAACCCCCCCCCCCCCCCCCCCCCCACCCCCCCCCCCCCCCCCCCCCCCCCCCCTCCCCCTCCCCCC
>Ga0228711_1002091_pt1 | contig 30348 bp, 13 predicted proteins | sample MedpolnodulmetaG_2_FD_177996 | JGI IMG/M metagenome (GOLD analysis project Ga0228711, IMG submission 177996) | Root nodule microbial communities from Medicago polymorpha collected in Santa Monica, California, United States - brown nodules | ecosystem: Host-associated > Plants > Roots > Nodule... | reverse complement strand
ACTTTATCCGCTGCACATAGACTCTGAACTCACTCAGACTCTGAACTACTTCAGACTCTGAACCTGAGGACAGTTATCTAGAACGTAAAAGAAGAAGTTTCCAAAAACACAATTCAACCCCCCCTTCATGTGGTTTTTCTCACCTTCAATAGATGTGAACAAGGTTTACTTTTTCATCCCCATCAGAAACAGATAACTTCAGTTGCAATAGTGAAGTAACAAGCCAGTTTATCAAAAACCGAAGTTTAAGCGTAGTTTTATTGAGACCAAGCATATCAACATGATCAATATTTCGACATGCTATCTCTGGTTCCCTCCCGCCCCAATCTTGTCCATCACCATATTCTCTGTCACTACTAACCTCTCCATCATCTAAGCTAGTTGCAGATGAAGTAGATAAAATAGTCACAAGGAAGGGAGGTTTGAATTGTGACCCTTTAAAAATTATCCTGAAACTTAAAAGTGATTCTCAAGTTGTTTACTTGGAATAGTTAAGTTAGTATTCTGACTTCAAAACGTTCTGAAGTTCATATAGAAAAACTGTTTAATAATGTAAATGTGCAAGTGTGTGTTGTGTATACTGTAATTAAAGAGTATAGAGAAGAGAGAAAGAACACACATAGATTTATAGTGGTTCACCCAATGTGGGCTAGTTCACTCCTCACAATCTTGCGAGAGTTTCCACTATGATGCTTGATATAACCTCTCAAATCTTGCACCTTAAAATCTTTGTTCACCTGAACAATTACAACTCTGTATTCTCAAAGCCTCGGCAGGCTTGCACCTTCTTGCTAAGTTAACCACTTAGACTTTTACAACATTTGCTCAAACTAACACTTTAGTACCCCTAAAGCTAGATGAGACTTTGATTACAATTTGTATGGAGGTTGGATGTTTGAAAACAAACAAAGAGGAATGGAACAAGTTATCTTTAAAAGAGATAATAGAAAGAATTGATTTACACTACAAAGAAGATAGAAAGAGTCTTCAGTGATGATCAATTCAAATTGTAAGAGCTTCAAACACGTTTCAAATATTTTCTTGTATGCTTTGCAATGGTGCAAGTAATGCTGAGCCTTTGATCTCTATTTATAGAGTTTTTGGGCTCATATAGCCATTGTAGGATGTCCAATGGTGTTATGCCACGTGTCCTGGGTCCCACAAACTTTTACTTGAAATTATGGGTAAGCATTCTGATCAAGGATGAACTTCAGAATGTTGTTGTGTTTTTGATGATCTTCATCTGGGTTCATCATGATACTCATCTGGGTTCATCATGTATGAATGAACACATGAATTTCTGGGCGTGTCATATGCTTTTTATATGAATTTCTGAGCAATAACCAAAGTAGTGGTTTTTCCACATACATCAGAAAGTTACTTTCCCAGATCTGCCTAGGGACTAGTGTAGGAGAGATAAAGTGGATTCTGCATTTTCATGCCCATGCTTTGAAGGATTGTGTGGTCCATGTACTGTACCAACTCCCATGCGTGTCTATCTCTGATTGACCAGGACAGATTTGCTTTGCTTTTGCCTTTTTGCTTTTTCACCTATTGTACTGTTCATAAAGTAAGCATGTGCAGAGCTGAACATTCTGACCATCAGAATGTTACTTTTGTTTCACTTAGGATGATTTGTAAGACTACCATTTGATGTAATCAAATCCTAATAGTGAAACAACAATGAAGAGCAGTGATTTTAACATCTAGGATGATATTCCCTTTTGGAATATTCATAGTACTTCAATGTTCATAGTCTTAGATGAACATTGATTATCCTTTTTGACATAATCCTTGTATATGTCTTTACTGCTTAATTGATCCATACACGTGCCTTGCATGACCTTGATCAATGTTCTTGAGATTCTTGGCTTGTATAAGAACAATCTTCTGATCTCTGCTTGAACATTCTGATCTCTGAGCAACATTCTGATCTGACTTTCTGACCTCAGTGTTAGATCATGAATTCTAATGTCCTTTGATTTCTCGAATCTTGGTATGATTTACACCTTGTTCCTGTCTTAGTGAAACACTCAAGAGCACAAGTTAAATGCTAAGGAATTAATCAAAGTCCATTAATTCTTTAATCATAATGGTTCATTATCTTTAAAATTAATTAGGGATTTTGCCTCAACAGCTGATATGTTGTCTGTCTCCAAAGTCTCTCTTAGGTGCTCTTTAAGATTATCTTCCATGCTAAACGACACTCTTCTTCCTCTACTAGCGTGTTCATCATCTTCCAAGCCAAACAACATACCACCACCATATCGATTCCCTTCTCTCCGACCCAACAACCTAAATTCACCTTATGGCACTCTCTTTGATTTCAGATGTAGAACCATTTTCCAAGCTTTGATGCCTAGAAAGAGAAGTTGAATTATTAAGCCAAGATTCTCTTAAGGCAACAAATCCATTCTAAACAGCTTCACTAGTTCCAGGTTCTTCCATTATCTCACTGACATGCGCACGATCTTGCGCATTTCCATTTATTGGACAATGATTAACTTCCACAACTTGCTCTTCTTCAGGGACCTCTTTGACACGATTTAGTTCTTGTGCCATTAGGACAATAACATCAAATGACAGCACATGTCGTTCATCATGAGAACCTAGGTTTGCCTCTCTGTCATCGTACATTGGACTGCCATACATCTTGGAAGATGATTTTGGAGATGGTTGCTTCTGGTTCTTCCTCCCACTGCACCAGAATGGTGGCAGGGGAGAAGCTATCTTTTGTTTATTTGATTGACCTGCATAATCAGACCCCATTGGACTCTGACCCAGATCTACCCAAAATTAGTTGTGAGACGACTCATCCTCACTGAACACCGGGCTCTTTATCACTTCTCCAACATATATACTCTCGGTCTCTTCAAATATAGTGCTAGTTCCATCTCTTTCAGAACTGTCATGATCAATTTCAGTCTCAAATACATCTCTGACTTGTGCAGATGTGTATGCACCTGAGAAGGCAGACAACTGTGGTCCCTGATGGTGATGTTCAAAAGTCTTATCACCAACCCCATCAAATTCATCGTCTTCAGTCCTAGCCAATATGTCCAAACCATCTACAGAGTCACTCAAATACACTGGAAACTCGGGGGTAATCTTCACCATTCCTAACCCGGTACTCCTCGACTGATTTTGAAGGCTTGCCATCATCGATTTCTCGATCAGCAGACAACCAAAGCCTGTGGGATCCAAATACTCTGTAAAACGATGTAATTATGAAATCTAGCCTGAAAAGTGATAAGCCAAGCGAATCCATGTCCTTGGGGCCCAATGATCCAACATCAAGCAAGACATGCCAGTTGTTTTGTTGTGCCAACGCCATCCACTGGTACGAATACTTAGCCCCAATTACTCTAGACTGAACTGGGAACACAAAAAGACCAGTAACTGAATCCTTCTTCCGCTTTTTCTTATTGGAAATTTGTTTTCTCAAATCGGTAGAGCAGAGTTTGAGAGTTGGCCATTTCAACCATGCACTGTGAACTTTGGTACCTTTGTTCCTAGCACACTGAGACATCCAATTAACAGACTGGCTGTCATGATCGAACATGGTCAATAGTTTTTTGTTAGTTTGGAAAGGGTACGATTCAGCTAGTAATTTAAAAGCAGATCCTCTACTTACAGTAAAAACAAGACCATATTCATTCTCAGGAATATTCAGATAGTCCATAATTCTACTCTTTATATCATGCTCAACAGTTCCTTTCTTGACACCATCATAAAGCGCATGATTACTCAAATTCGCAGTTATCTCAGACAAGCTAAATGTATATGACTCCCAATAATGAAGAGTCTGAACAAAAGAGAACAGTCCAAATCCACAGTAATCAAGGCATACCTTAGGTGGCAAATGAGAATATTCATCATACCTCAACTGATCAACTTTCTCCGATGACACATACTTCAGATACATAGTGAGAAACTTCGAAAATGCTTCTTCAAGACTGAGAATTTCATCCTCAGACTCAAATATCCTCTCGGCTGCAAGAGTTGTGTCGCGAAGAAAATCTCTCTGCGCGTGCAACCTCGCCAGCGATCTAGATCTTCCAAGACCCTCATCCTGATTCCCAGCAGTATCTGGTTCCATATCCCGCAACTTAGAGAGTGATCCATCTTCTGAAGCTTCTTCAAGAGCTTCCCTCAGCTTGTTTTCTTGCAACTTCCGGAGCATAGACGAGTTTCTTTTTATATCAGCCGCAGATTCGCCTTTCCTCCTACCCTTCTTATCCATGATCAGTGAAGCACAATGAGAAATGGGCTTCCATAGTGAAAGATGCATTGTAGCTTCCTTTGATACTTAAAAATCTTGAATAATTTTAACCAAGAATGAAGCTTTATTGTAACACTTCATACAACAACACTAACAGAGTTTGACCCATCAATCTCAAACAAATTGAACTTCAATTTCTTCACCCTCAAAAGCAAAAAAAACACAAATTTAACAGCTCCAAAATCTAAAAACCCAAAAATTCTTGATTTTCTCAACAACCCAATTCAAAAAATGAGAATTTTAAGATTAAAATATCAAAAAACATGTGTTTTCAATAATTCAATTTCTCTGAAATTGAGAAATTGAAAAAGTCAAAAGATGAAACCCTTCAAACCCTAGAACCTAGATCCCAAAATTTTCAACTTCCAAAACCTTGAAGAAGAAAAAGAAAAATAGAGGAATTGAATTTGAAGGAGAATCAAAGAAAAGAACCCTAATAGTTTCTCTCTAGAAATGTTTATCTCTCTAGTTTGGTTGAAACATAATTAAAGCAACGCGTCCCACAACATCAAATTCTCGTTTACTATCACAAAAATATTAAAGTGTCAAACCAACACACTGCTGCTGTACCATTTTCATCTTAAATCTTAAATTTCAAAATAAAGGAGAAAAATGAAAAAGTAGAAAAAAATAAATTCAATAAAATATGTTTGGGGCATTGACTCACACACAAAGATCAAATTTGTTTTTTTATGTTATTAATAAATTAAATTTTAATTTGTGTATTTATTTTTCAAGAGTTCATGTTCTTGAGTGGGACCCATAAGGTGAAGTCATATTTGTAAAAGTCAAATAATGAAATGGATTGTAAAAGCTGTTGTTATTGTTATTGATGCCCAACTTGGCCAACCACAAAGTCTAACTTCCAAAGTCCAAATCCACTATAGTACTTGTGAAATCTTAAAGGGAATCGGAATCATACTCTAACAATGTTTGCAATATTATTATTAATGTCAAATATTATTTAAGTTTGAGAAAAATATCAAGTTATTCTCTCTGTTCTATATTAGATGATTTAGTTGACTCTGATACATATATCAATGCATATATTTGATCTTTAATATCTTTAATTATGTATTTGGAAAAAATATGAAATTTAATGTTTTGAAAATATTAATCGAGACGAAACCAACAATATCTTACATGATATTATTTATCTCTGTATATTAGTAGAAAAATATGGTCAAAGTATGGCCGGTCAAAAGTGCACATTGTCAAACAAGTCATCTAATATTGGACGAAGGGAGTAGTTGTTTAAATTTTAATTTTTAAATATGCCGTTTAAGTTATTAGTTTAATACATATTATCTTTTTGAGAATGTATTTGAAACTTAAAAATTTAAAAATCTTCAAATAGATACATTAAATTAACAACTTAAAAAACTTATTTAAAACTTAAAAATAAACCTGGGTCCACTTTCTTTAAATCCAAAATTCAAATTTATGGGTTTGGTAAACTTAAAGTTTATGAAATTAGGGGATTTTGAATTTTGTGTTTAGAAGAAGATGGAAGTGAAAATATTTAAGGAATTTGAAGGTGTATTTGGATGATCAGTTTTTTTTTTTTATTTAAGGAAGAAGATGAAGATGAGGATGAAGATGTTTATATGATTTATAAATTTATTTATTTTTATTAAAAAATATTTTGTAAAATAAAGTTATTAATAAAATTAATATTTTCATGTTTTTTAGTATAAAAATGAATAAAAAGGATTCACTTGTGCACATTTTAATAGACAAAGGATCTAAACGGGAAAAAAGATAAAAGACTAATGTGTTATAAATAAATAAGATAAAGAACTTTTAGTGTAATTTTGCCTTTTTTTTACCAAAAAAAATTAGAGCTTTTTTAACGGCAAGTGAATAATCTACATATAGAGAGGAAATTAATAAGCGTCCGTTTTAAATTATATCTTAACTATTCTGATTTTGTCCTTTTTATATTGCATCACGTTGAGTTGAAAAGTATGAATATGTTTAAAAACTATCATTAACCTCGATTCACAACAAATGTTTACAATTTTTTTGTTTAAAAATATACACAATTTTAGTGTATCAAAACAACATCATTTTAATATACTTTAATATATTTTTAAAAGAAAAATAATATTTGTACATTCGCTTTTTAACAACGTTTTGAACATCTCTCTTATACTCACATCGATTTTTATTATATCTCTCCTTCTTTCTTTCTCTATTCTTTTATTTAATAAGAAGAGAAGAAAAGTGGTTGACACCAAAATTATCTAAAATTAATTCTACAAATATCACTACTCTTCTTAAAATATTTGTAGAAATATTTACATGATAAGATATAATTAGACATGTGTTTAAAAAATTTACATTGAAAATGGGTACACCTGTTAAACTTTTGTTTTAAACTATTAAAATGAGTCTTTGACTCATGATTGTAGATATCATCACTTCCTTTTGACCTTTTGTTTTGACTGAGATAAATCCTTAACTTAATTTTAATCATACTTAAAGTATCAAACAACGTGTTTTTTTGGAGATTTAAGTTGATTATCTCTTGTATTAACTAAAGGTTGAAACGTATGAATTCCAAAAATTTGGTCAAATAATTAAAAAAATACTCCGGTAAGATATACCTAGATTTGGAGGTTTTTCAAGTTCCACTGTTATTTTGAGAAAATTGTAAGGAAATTGTTCATCTCATTTATCAAATTGTTTTTTTCTTTGGCTGTCATTTGTCCAACGATAGTTAAACCGTCGTTTGATTTTTTAATGATAGTTAATTTGGCCGTTGTGCACTTCTAAGATTGGTTAAATCGACCTAAAAAATAATTGATTTGTGTCCAACAACATCTAACTGTCGCTGGAGTATAATTTTTAGTCATTTCAAAAGTACGCTGAGCAATTTCAACTATTTTACAACATATCAAATTGTTTTTAATTATTCAAACTATGTTATACAGTTACTAATTCCCTTGGTTGGTTTCCCTTTTCCATACATTGAGAGAAGACAATTAATGTATTGATTGACTGACTAAATATGTGGTTGACAACATTGACACTTTGTAGATATGGACATCTCTTCCTCCGCAGTTAGATTCTATCTTGTTCGCAGACTCAACCAAATTTTGAGACACTGATTTTTTTTTTTGTTTTCCTTCTGATAAAAAAAAATAGATTATATAAAAAATTACCAATTAGAAGAATCTATTTCCGCAGCCCCTAAAGCTGTGAGAAATTAAAAAACGAATATTTGATATAGACGGTTTGAACTTTGAAGCTGAGTTATGTTAGACTCAATATTTCCATTTCACCTCTCAATGCAAAATGATACTTGTATAGGGCATTTAATATAATTTAATAGAGGAACGAGTGCATTTTCATAGCAAAAAAATAAAAATAAAGAACCAAGTACATTCAACAAGTCCAAATAAACAATGTCAACTACCGTATTCTTCAAACAATCGTGTATTTTAATGGAACACCTTGATCAAATTTATTTTATAATATGAAATTAGCAAACCTCACTGTGTCAGCACAGCATGACAGCATCCTTGTGCTTGAGAAACTTGTTTATTGAGCCATATCAATTATTTTAGTTTTTTATTCATGTTTTGGATGTGACAAACGAAATGTAACCAGAAAAACTAAAAAAGAATTATCAAGTGGATTGTAATCTTGCTCTATTATAATTTTCTTTATAAACTATATGGATTAATTAACTGACATTTTGGTCAACCCTTTTCAAGCGGAGGATCGATCAAAATGAAGGGAAAAAAAAATACAAAATTTCAAGGATATGATGTCTGCATGCACGATGCATGTGCTATTTAGTATTATTATTATTTTAATTATTTCTAGCAAATTGCTGGACACAAACATGGTCGTGTATTTATTTATTTTATTGCATAGTAAATTTTAATTATTGTGTTCATTATATAACATTTGTTTTAATTTAGTTCACTTATTTTAGTTTTAAAATATTTGTCATCAGAACTTATCCGAATATCAATTCTGAAAATATTCATATTGTACGTTTTAAAACTAAAAAAAAAAACTGTGTTGTTAAAAATAAATTATATTCCATTAATTAATTCATCTATTTGAGTTTTATAATATCTTTGTCATCTACTAAAAAAAATCATCTTTGTCATAAAAAAATACAAATTTTAATAATGTTCATATTTTATGTTATAAAACTTAATTTTTTTTTTAAAAAAATTGCATTGTTATCATTGAAATAAGAATGAACATTCATTTTTCTCCTTAAACTATCACCCTCTCACCACTTTGGTCCCTAAACTATTAAAATCAACTAAAGTATCTCTTAACTATACTTCCATAGTATGGACTAAATTGGACGAGAGTATAGTTTAAAGATCTTTTAGTTTATTTTAATAGTTTAGAGACCAATTTACAAGAAAGTGATAGTTTATGGAAACAATTGACCTTTATTCTTAAAATTATATAGAAAAAAGTCTGATAATTTTTATAGTCTTTATTATGGTGATCGAAGATCTTTTTATATATTATGATATTTAGGGTATTTTTAACTAGTGTCTCCGGATACTCTTTAAACATTTTAAATTAAGTAATTATTCTTTAAAAATATCAAAGTTTTTAATTTTCAATACACTTTATTACACTGATTTTCATAAAAATTTATCATTTAAAATTCTTAACCAGTGCCCCAAAAGCATTGGTTAACATGTCCATGTAAATTATTACTAATATTTAGTACTGTGACTAGGCGATTGAAGCCATGACTTTTGATTCTTCAAAAAAATAAAAAATAAATGAGTAAATCATCAAATTGGTCTCTGTCTTTGTACCAAATTATCAAATTGGTCTATGACTCTATTAATAACTCAAAATGGTTTCTGTCTTTGTCGAACGTTTCTCAAATTGGTCCCCGACTCTATTAGTTGTTTTGTATTTTAAGACATTAACTTACCAAATAAGATCCAAAAGACATTATGTCATTAACCACTAAATAATATCCAAAAGACATTGAGTCATTAACACTCAAAATATAAATCAACTAATATAGTCAGAGACCAATCTGAAAAACATTTGACAAAGACAGAGACCATTTTGAGTTATTAATAAAGTTAGAGACCAATTTAAAAATTTGGTACAAAGACAGAGACTAATTTGATAGTTTACTCAAAAATAAATCCATGACTTTTGATGTGTTTCTCATATCAATCTAGTGATTCCATAAGCAAGGTAAAAGACAAACGCACCTTAATGTCGTGTGTATGGATTTATTAAATTAATGATTATGTATCTCCATCGAAAGTTAAGAGTGAGGTAAGACATCTTTCCATTTTAAGAATAAATCACTAATATCAGACATTTACTTAAATAATTAAACAAGTAAATTGTTTACCAATGTAATCCCAATAGCATAAGGAATGCTTTATCATGAAACCAACCAATCCTACGGTCTAAGTTTACTTGCTAATTAATGTTCTGTTTTCTCTAATTTCCACAAACACATGAGAAAGATACGCTTTTGCATTTTTTGTTTAATTTAAACACAATTGAGATATTTGGTTTCAATCTTGGCCAATCAGGTTGGTTTGGTAATGTTTGCTTGAGATCTTAGAATATGTTCATTTTAAAGTTTTAGATTTAGATTTTGTCTGCTGTCAATTTTAATAAACTAGTTTAACTTATTTAAGAAAAAAAAATTAATCTAAAACTTAGAATTAGTTGCTCATGTTTTTCAAAAGAAAAAAAATGTTATCACTTCGGTTGCGTGCAAGTCTTCAACTACATGTCTAGATGTTAAAGAACTAAATAAAAGGACTAAAATTTTGTAAAAATGGTTAAGATATTAAAATTAAGGATTCAAAAGGAAAAATAATTTATAAAGTGCCCTAAAATTATAACCAAACCTTATTTACGCATGTTCGAGTTTTAAACATTTAGTACAATGGTTGGTAGGGTGTATGCTGCTCTGTCTGATAGTAATTTGTTATGTTTAGCTCAAGTTAAAGTTATTTTTGCATGGTAACAATATTTTCAACAATGATGATTAGATGTATTCCTTGAGTGTGACATGTAGGCATTTATATTCCTCTAAAAAAAATGTAGGCATTTATATTGTGTCACGTGTGTTTACCATGTGTGATATTACTTGATATAGTTTGTTATGATTGACAAAAATTCTAACATAGAAAGAATCTGGAATCCTAAGAAGGGTACTTACTATTCAGTATTATGTATGGGTGGTGAGGTGAGGGTAAGACTTTTTCCCATATTTTCCCCTTTGTTGTTTGCTTACATGGCTTTTGAGGGAGCCTTCTACTATAGTCCCATTTGGATTTAAGTTGGCAAATTGGGATTCACACCTAATCCCTATAACAAGCCTATAAAATTAGGGTCGGCTAATTTGTTCCATAAGGACACATGTTAAGCAACTCAAAAGTAGAAACTGTTTCTTAAATTTTGTGCATTCAATTAATTAAAAGTATGAAAAGTAAATTCAAAAGAATTAATTACAACAAAATATTTTCACTTTTGACTCTTTAACTTGTGTCTTAAGGACACAAGTTAGCATTTCCCATAAAATTATAGTAATAACTTGAGTAAATGTGTTTTTTTTCTTCAAATAATAACAACAATATAATATCAGGTTGACTTCAAATATAATATTTTCAAGGTCAATATGATTCTTAAAATGTTTACAACACAAGAAAAATGGAATTTTTCGACCGATTTTTTCTAGGAACTCTGAGTATCATGAAATATTCAGAATTTCTAAGCAACATTTTTTTTCAAAACGTAAGTTTTTTTTTAATGGCAAAGTAATAATATATAAAAATAGGAGGGAACAAGTCCCAAATAGTACAGAGAAAGAGGACTAACAGACACCTAAATCGGTGTACCAGAGGTACTCCAAAAAAAGGAAAACAAAAACACTAAACTACAACCACCCTAAACAATCATATGGCAAGAAACAAGCAAACCTAAAAGAAAACACCTCCTCGAAAAGCCGGATATGGGCGACTGACACGCGACAACACCCCAGTTGAGGGCCTAAACCCACTACCCAAACACCCTGCTGGAATCAACACATGACATGTTGCGCCTCCCACTCATATACAAAACTCTTACCCATGAACCACTTCCAGGATGAAAGCTTTACCCTATCAACTAAAAGCTCGACAGTCCGAGTCCCTCCCGCAAAAAGGATATCATTATGAGAGTTTCAAACATCACACATAATAGCAAGCCAAACCAAAAGTAAACCTAGAGCAATATTCTTACCGGATCCCAACCCCAAAAAACTAAGAAAACTACCTAGAATACTCGAGTGAGGCACTAACTCCCAACCCAACCACCTAGAAATACCATACCAAACTGGCAAAATTGTCTCACAAAAGCAGAACAAATGGTATGTTGGTTCCTTGAAACGTAAGTAGATATGATTGCTGCAATAATGCATTTAACGAGCCATTTGCCAAGGATTTTTTTTCGTGGAATTGACCCATTAAAACACAAAGTGCATTTTACGAGATTGTTTGTGAGGTAATTTTCGAGGAACAAGTCCTCGAAACACGTAAATCATGTAAACGTTGGGCCATATAATTGGAGGAATAGATATATATATTCTAGGGTTGTAAGGTGATTTTAATCGATTCATTGTTGATGGCGATTTCTTTATCCTATGTTGTTCATCAAGATGCCAAAGTGTGTTTGGAAAACCATTGTGGATATCCAAGACACTTCTTCTTCTTCTTCTTCTTTTTTTTTTTTGGGGGGGGGGGGGGGTTCTTTTTTGTATGTTGACATTGATATTCCAGTAGATGAATTTTTTCTACTTGTTGACATTTTCAAGAGTTTAGAAGATGAAAGACGAGGAAGGAGAAGAGGATACAGAGAAAGGTTACGAATGGGAAGTGCAAGATTGCGAACTTGAATTTCAACTGATAACGTCTTTAATCTTGCGTCCAGCACAATTGATATTCAACCTCAAGTTCCCAATTCATCTTCGACCTTGAAGCTCTCGCTCTTCTTCAATATGAAAAACACTAATTTTATCTTTTTAATAACTGTAATTGGTATTTTTTTTACATAAATTAATAAAATAATGAGTCATATAACTAGTAAGGTTAATTATCTCACTAACAAAGTGTCTTTGATAAATCAACATGTATTAAGCCTAGTTAATTGTGATACATCATCATAGTCGAGTCACTTTGATTAAAAAAAATAAAATCTAATGACAGATCAAATTTAAAGTGATCTGTAATTACATGGTCATATTGAAAGAAAAAAAACTTTACAAAGATTAAAATTTTAAGTGTCTTACTTACGAGAATTTTTGGGACACTCTTTGATAATTTTAAGTTAAGAAATTATTCACTACAGAAGTCAAATACTTCGATTTAAAATACATTAAATACAAAAAATTTCATGAAAACTTACCATCTAAGATCTTTAAAGAGTATTCCGAAGACATTCGTTAACATTATTAAATTTAAATAACTCATATTTATAGAAACCTTTTACATTTCCCTCAAAAAAAAAACCTTTTACATAATTAAACAAAAAAATATATGTACATGTCAACAAGTTTTTCATTCGGGTGCACAAAATCCACTTTGGTCAAAATCACGAAAGTAAAAAGAACATATATTCTAACACACTATTTGTAATTAGTTAAAATTCAAATGAATTTGAATTTCGCTAAATCATGGAGACCCTTCATAAATTTAGCCATTTCAATCAATTAGAGAAAATGTGTTGAGAAATGTGCTGTAATTTGTGTTATTAGCATAATTCAACGACTATATATAGAGATCCTCATCCAATCCAAAGAGTTTCTTATGCATCGATCATCACCAGGCTTTGATATGGAAAGAAGAATATCTTCTTTTATGAAATGGTTAGAATAGATAGAACCAATTTAAAGCAAAAGACTCAAATTACCACCAGCTTTAATTTGAAGCATGTATATTGGAGTATAACAACACAACTACTCTATCCGACAACCAACCCCACCACTGAAAAATAAAAAAGAAAAGAGAAATGATATTTGTACAACCATTTTTCGATAATTTTTTGACAACTTTCTCTTTCATATTCACATTATTCTCTCTCTTCATTTTCCTCTCTCCATTGTTTTTGACCAATGAAAAGAGAAAAAAAAGAAGTTGTTACATATAATTGTTCAAATAACACAAGTCAAAAGAAAATATAAAACATTTGCATGTCTTCGCGGCTTCAAATGAATATATGTCTACAAAAAGGACTTTGGTTTAATGTGTGTAATGGGGCCTCACTTTTACATTGCATTAGTGTGGTCTCCACGTACACTAAGGTATAATCAAGTGCTTTAGACTAGGATCCAGACTTTATTTTTATTCAAAGGAGGGATTAGACTTTTTAGAGGAACTCAATTCATTAACAAATGAAGATAATGATCGAGGGGTGTTCTTTATCTTGTTATGATAAGACTTTTTATTTTTCATGTTTGTGTTTCTTATCCCCACATTCTTTTTCATTTTTTGACCTATGTTCAACATTCAATGATCCCCAATTCTAGCTACAAACCTTATTTCTGATTGATGGATACCTATCATCACTTAATGTCTTTCCTTTATGGATTAATAGCACGCTATAGTATAATGATTACTGAGAGTAATATTAACCACTACCATAGTACACTTTTTAATCCCTCAAGAAAAAATAATATAATACATTTTTTAATAACTACCGATAAATATATATTTTTGGGCTTTCATATATACTCTTTATTAGATATAATCTTATTTATGTACGATCCAACATTAAATGTGAACATATATCTAAGACGAACTATGAATAATTAAATTGATGGTTGATATTGAAGAGTCCAACATAATCTATCATATGCTAGACTATACGCTGCCGTCGAGTAGTGTGATCTATTCCTAACAATAAGACCAAATACTGATTTACAATTATGAAGATTTTTAGCAGGAAATTGTTATTTACTAAAAAGTAGATTGTTGTTAATTTTGGATGTATCAAAATTGATTCCTGATGTGTAGAATTGATTTTAACTCTAGAATTGATTCAACTTTTTTTTTTTAAAGAGAATTGATTCAACTTAAAGTTAAATTTATAATTTTTTATTGTTTAATTGATTTTTACACTTAAATTTATTGTTCAACTTAATTTTTACATTAATGTTTCCAAACATACACTAGACAAACTTGTTTTTGACTCTTTAATAAATTCACTCAAAATTAATTATTATCACCATAGAATCAAATATACACTTAAGCGTGAACCCATTTTTTATGGGATATTGAAGTTTGACAAGAATGGAGCAGGGGTCCTAGATCAAAGAGGGTTCAGGAAAGTAGGAAACTGGCCTTTGTAACTTTCTTTTTGGTTGTACACGTTTGTTTCTATTTGAACTTTGGGAAGCTATTTATTAGTCTTTATAGACCATCATCATTCTCGAGGGATATCACTTGGGTGATAATGATGTCACAAGTGAAAAAAAACTTTGTTAAAAAAAAGAAAAAAGTCACATGTGACATTGTAGTTGGTCAATGTCACCACTTATAGTTTTATATTGGATCTCGTATTTTATCAATCTTTTGTTCCAATAACATACTCCCTCCGTCCCATAATAACTGACCTATTTGCAAAAAAAAGTGTCCCAAAATAACTGAGTCATTTCACTTTTCAATACAATATTAATTACTTTTTTTTCCTTTATAACTCTAATTAATACTACTTTCATCATTTCCAATTCAATATATTCCACTTTACATTTATGATAGTGGAGAATGCATCAATACTTAACAAGTGCACTTAAAACTCTTTTTCGCTCTTCTTCATTTATATTTTTTTCTTAATACGTGTGAAATGAACTTGTGGCTCAGTTAATCCGGGATGGAGGGAGTATATTATCCATATTCATTTATAAGAAATAGAAATATAAACACTAGCACCAACATCTTTATGGCATAGAAATCAAAACTTTGAACCAATTTAACAATTTAATCAAAGAACAGAATAAATATAAAAATTTTAAGAATGGTCAAATAAACAAACATTTTGATGAGTCATTTGTTGTTTTCGCTGTTTTTTATGTTTTGGTTTGGGGCAAATGAGTTGTTAGTCTGTTTGGGCTCTAAGCCAACTTCTTTAACCATACCCGTTCCATAAGCCTACAATCAAGCATTATCTATCAAATTAAAACTAATTATAGCTTACTCTACACAGTTTCAGATTTTGGAATCAATATTGTGGATTGCATCTAATGGAAGTTTAGGTCAATCAAGTATAGTTTTATGATCAATGTCATATATATTCCTCAATTGAAATTTTTTCTCTATACCAATTATGTTTTTCTCTTCCTTATTTTTTTTTTATCTCATCCTCATTGTCTAAATTTTTATATAGTCCTCATCTACCATGTCAAGTGGATTAATTTGTAGATGGAAGAATTTGTTCTAATAGGGAAATATAGCTTTTCTGTTTAGTTTTGGGTTTAGATGAATTGTTTAGAGCTCCTAGAATGATTGGCTCCTATTTTGGGATCGATTTATTATCCTCTGCTCCAAGTACATTTCCGTCATTCAATGGAACCACCTCTTAATTTGTTATGATCAATAAGTAAAAGCATGAAATCACACTATTTCTTAGTAACACTAAGATTTAACTCACTCTACACGAAAAAAATTTGAACTTGAATTGTAGGGCTTTACCCTGTGGGGAGCCCTTCTAGAAATTCTCGAGGGCCAGAGATAAACCTAAGCCTAAGAGGGGGTTTGGAAATAATTTTCAACCAGCAATAGACACGCTTTGGTTATAACCTCAATAGTTGCGTCATTACCCCAAGCACAAAGATGCTTTCTTCTTCACCAAGCTCAGCTAATTATGATATATGAAATACATGTTGTTTAATAAGTTGGCGATGTGGGACATATTTGTTGTCACTGAAAACTTCAAAATATGTTCAATCCTTACATTATAGCTATGCAAGGTTAATTGTTCAAATATTTTTTTATGGGTTAATAGGTCTTTACCCCCTTGTAATATATGTCATTTTCGGTTTTCCCCCATGTAAAATATTTTTTTTGATTTACCCCCTATAAAATATTTTTGTTTTGATTTACCCCCCTAATAGGCCAAACAAAAACCAATTTTAATTTTTTTTTCAAGAAATTTTCGTTTTTGTTTGACCTATTAGGGGGTAAATCAAAACAAAAATATTTTACAGGGGGTAAATCAAAAAAAATATTTTACAGAGAGGCGAACCAGAAATGACATATATTACAGGAGGTAAAGACCTATTAACCCTTTTCTTATTTATGTCATTAGGTGTTGTGTCATAGCGTGGGAATTATCTTCAACAAAAATTGTATTGTCTTGCTATTAAATTCAAGCAACCAAGCCATCATAGTGGAATACAAAAAGTTTCCCTTTATATTATCACGTTGTTACGTCTCACAGACTTAACCGGATTATTGTCACTTGACTTAAGCGCACAAAAGTAAACACTAGGCAATGGATTTAAAAAAGATGATTTTAATATTTTGGTTTTTAATTTGTTATAATATTTGCAGGAGTTCAAAATATAACCCTTTTTTTTTAATGAAAACAAATTTATCTCATATCATTCATAATAATCAGCCCATTCATAATAATCAGCCGTAGATATAACCTCCCTTTGCTAACTCATGGGCCATTACATTGGTGTGTCTCCTCTTAAACTCTACCAACGAGTTTGGATATAATTCATTCAATAAAGCAATACAATCTCGAGCTATGAAACCAAAATAAGTAAAATCCCCATCCGATTTATTAAAGAATATCTCCCTCACTCCTTAGTTCTTTCACTCCAGCAACCAAACGAGCATTTTATCTCCCTCCATCCCCTTCATTTTGAAGCAAGTTGCACTTACCCCTTTACTATTGGATCCTGAACCTGAACGCTCTCGCCAGTAGCCAATGGACAAAGGTATCAAACACATTGTACCTGTAATATCCCACTCGTCAGTTAATAGAATATTACCAGTCAAACGTATCAGAAGACAAATGTTCATGGGGTTCACTTATGCCGAGTGATGTTTTATGTTGCAGTATAAATCAACTGAGAATTTAGAATGTATGAGAGTTATCAGACTTCAAGTTAAAGAAGGGTATTTAAGTCTTTTCTTCAAGAGAAGTATATATGCTGAACCTTTCCCTTTTTCCCTTCATTTTTCTCACCCATTCACAACAGAAACATTTTCCCTTCTCTTACTCTCTCTTATCCTCACGGTTCCCTCCCTCTTTCTCATAACCTTTACCAAAACTTCATCAAACTACAAATTAATCAACATGCAATTATGTTAAGTGATTCTTAGGGAAATTTGGTTAGCATGCAAGAATAAATTCCTTTCCCTTCTCCCTCTTCAGCCGCAGCCATCATCCTTCAGCTTTGGGAAGTTAAGCTTTTGAGCTTGAGTGGAATTCCACATGCAAGGTATGCTGAATAAGTGTGGTTAGTAATTGCATGTATCTATTAGATGCTTATTGATGTTAGGAAACTACGCACAATTTCCCCATAGTCGGATTAAGTGGAAGTGAAATAAATGCGGAATAATAACACACCAAAATTGTTAACGAAGTTCGGCCAATACCGCCTACTCTCACTGCTGCTGATCTCTTTAATAAAAAGGGAAATATATGTGTTTACAAACACTCACAAAATCTCACTACCCACAAACCAATTACACCCAAGAATTTTCTCTAAAATTCTCACACTGAGTTTTTCTCTAACTCTCTATTGATGTAATTCACTCACTTGTGTTGTTGTGTTTTTGCTTTTGATGCTTCTTCCTTCAAATGCACCTCTATTTATAGAGGTAATGAACCGTGAAAGTTGCAAAGCTATGCAATCCTTTCACACCAAAGTCATCTAACAAAAGTGCGAAACCTATGTATGAATGCCATGCTTTCAAACTTAGCAAGCTATGTTTCTGCACCAAGCTATACCATAGGCTTACTATATGAAGGAAAAATGCAACCTACAATAAATGCATGAGACTTTGTGTGACAATTTGCTTCAGCAAATTGCTTTGGTTGGTTATCCCACGTGCATGTGGGTCCCCACACAATGTTCACCAACAATTGGTGCTGTCATGACTATTAAAGATTAATGAGGGATATAAGCTGCTGCATGTGAGGTTCTGGGCTGCTATGTATATGAATGGATGATTGTTTATGGTTTGGTGTTTAAATACAAGAAGTTGAAGCTTAAAAGAGGTTAATTTGTGTGAAATTCGCAGGACAGATTTGTTGTATTTTGGTCGTATCTCTTACTGTGTAAATCAGAGTTAAGTGATTGTTGAAGAATTGGATTCCTCATTCAATTCCCTTCAGTTTGGACACAAATTTCGTATGATTTGGATTTGAAACGAGTTCGGAAAACACATTTGGAGTTGGTAAATTCTGCAGAATTAAGTTGAAGCATCAATGAGGATTAAAGATTCCAAAAGTGATCATTAGAGGTGAGTTCTTTAGTTAGTTCCCACCCTTGGGTTTATGCGTTTGATTATGTGAGACAACATACTTATTCTAGGTTTTTATGATTATGAAATTAGTCCCCTTTTATGCCATGCTTGATAAAATAATGTTAATGCTTGCAATCCTAATGATTTTCAATGTTTCTTTTAAAAGGCTTTCTTGGAAAAGAAGCAAGTATTAATTTATTTAGTAAGGCATGGCACACGAGAGTATATGATATGATTTAAGACCGGGCAGCAAGCTAGTCTCTAGGTAATGGGAAGATTATAGAGCCTCGATGTAGATCGTCGAGAACTAGTATATTAGCATGAAACCTAAGTATGTTAAGCCATATATTGATAAGTATAAGCAAGTGGTGATTCACCGTTAAATGAGTAGATTACGGACTCGTGGTGATCATTCAAGTAAGTTAAGTATAAGCTTTCATGTATGAACAAGACTATAAGTAACATGTAGGTGTCGTGTCTCTTGCGATCCACGCCAAGGGGATCCCAAGAGGTTCTCATTATGGGGACGGGTTACGCTCCGCAAGGAAGGCCCGCGCGGCACTGAGGGAGTCCGATGTACCTTAGCTAGGAATTCATCGGTCATGTATGGGATTGTACTCGGGGTTACTCCACTCGATACACTCCGTAAAATGAACTCAGATAATATTGTTTGTTCAACGCTAACCTCTAACATAATGAATGGTTATGAATTATGATATGACATGTTTATGTTAGACTATGAAGTATGTATAAGCTTATGTATCAAGGCAAGACTATGAAGAGGAACTGTCGACGATCCTAGTATCTCCCCGATCATCCAGTTTAAGACCATGTCATGAATGATCTATGTTTAGGTTTCAATGCGATTATCGTATCCTAAGTAGCGGTCTTAGGTTCCCTTGACCGCCATGACATGTAGAAGATGACAAGACTTGTAACCCATGTTATGTAAAACCTTATGACGGTCCTAGTATGCACTACCGTCTAGGTAAGAATGCTTCACACACGTATAATCAACCGACATGTTGTATTGTAGACATGTGGTGACCCTAGGTTTTCCCCGAGGTTACCTATAGCCTAGGATTAGGTAGAACTCACTGAGACATTATGTCTCATCCCAATCCTATTTTGTTTCAGATCAGCAGGTTGGTTTAGCAGGATGTAGCAGCATGTGACGAATGGATATTCAGCAATGTGCTCATTCGTACAGGTTGCAGGATGTTCAGATGTTTTCAAGTGTATATAGCTATTAATCGGATTGATAATGTTGTATTATTAGATGTACGAACACGCTTTGTTCTATGTACTTTTATTCATTCGAAGAACGATGTTGTAAATTTTAATGTATCCAATGCTAAGTTAATGCACATGCTAAACTTTTTAGATACGTTTAGTGTGGATGTTATAGTACCAATACCAATTTCTGCAAGTTCTCAATTATTTTTTTGGTATTCTCAACAAATGATCGGTTTTGATAGCCCTTATAGTCCAAATGTGCTTGCAGTAGTGAAAAATTTGAGTTGTAACTGGATAAATCTAAATATTGCGGTTTCTCTACTCTTTGTAGTCATTGACTATGGATGGAAAACTTTTTAATCGTTTGGTTAGGTTTTAGACGTTTTAGTTCTGCCAAGTTGGCTCCTCGTCAAACTATGTGTATTAATGGTCATGTATGTATGTTTTTTTTTTTTTTTAAGGAAATGTATGTTTAGGTTTAACTCTTAGAATTTGTTTTTTAAGTGGATGGTACTATATTGTAATCCTTGAATTTTTTTCCTTATGAACGAGTTTGCTTTTACTATAAAGGAAATATACAAGGTTGTCAGACTCTCGAGTCTACATAGACTCGAAAAGGGTCTGTAGATTCGAAAATGGTCTATAAAATATTGTTGATAATCTACACGCGTTAGCGCAATAAAAAGAGCGGAAATACACGCTAGTTAACATAAAAATTAAAATTTCAAATTCCATAACAAAACTTTTTAACAAAAAAACTTCATATTAGAGCAAGCAAAGCAGAAAAGTAAACAGATAATGTCATATTTCCTTCCTAATTGGCTACTATATATACCAAAAAATTATAAAACATAGATGCTAATGACTTCAAATATCCAAACTTATGTGAAATCTTGTTTATCATCCAAATCACCACCGTTGTCATCGTCACCATCATCCTGACCATCATCGTCAAACTCAACCCCGATTAAACACCTTATTCATCATTAACTGTAACCTAACTTAGATTATTTTAACCTCCGTCTAATTCAACATTGCCTCCACCATCACTTCGCACGTCATTATTAGCAACATCTGTTTCCATAATATTTCGATATGCAACAAGAGAACGTGGTCAATGAAAGAAGAAAATATCGTCAATGAAGGTGAGTGTGACCTGAATTCTTCTATCTTTGGTGAGAATGAGAGTCTTGTTTTTAAATTGAGAGTGATATTGAAAAAGAAAATAGTATTCTAAGTTTTTTCCTTTCATTTTTTTGCCTTCTAGACTCTTAAACTTATACGAGTTTACTAGTCTACTTGCGAGTTTGATAACCATGAAAAAAGGAAGAAAAAAAAAATAGAAACACTAGGAGCAAGGTTTGGTCTGGGCATCAAGCTTCAACACTCTTTCCAATTTCCATGAAGGGATCTGCTAATAGATCACACCTAACTTTAAAGAGCGTTCAAGCTTGGCCAAGAAATTCGTGCAATAACTCTATCAAAGAAATATATATTAAAGAGTTTCAACTGAAGTAATAACATGTCATAAATTGAAAATGTACAATGTACTATTACTCTTTATCTGTATTAACCAAAAGTATGTATTTTCTATACAAAAGTTCTCATGAATTGGAATATGGATATAGTACTGTTGAAGAGAGAAATAAGATGACGGAATGGAACTATATTTATCATTGATGATATGTTCCTATACCTTAATCTTTGTCTGGTATCTCTATTAATATGACAAGTCCTCATCCTCTTTAAGGAAAACATCAGGATGTACAACTGCACTTGCGAAATTTATAGCTCGTTGTAACTTCCGGTGGTCAATTACTTCAACATCAACCAAGAAGATTGAACTAACTGGTCGATGATCTGAAAGCCGATTTTCTGCATCTGATACTTAAGTTGCTTTATTCCTTTTCCGAGCCACAATATGCGATCACACCTGCATAATCTTACGCATAATTATAGTGTCTAATTCATGCAATAACAAAACATTGACATGCTTGCACTTACCATGCCGGAGCTCTCCTTTTTTCACCTTCTTGTGTGTTCCCACCCACATGTTTATCAGAGTTAAATTCATACTTGTATGTGGGTGGGAAGTTTATCAGCCCCTCTTTCCATCCCTCAAATACATGTCCCTTACATAATTCATTGCTTAGCTGCAAATTAAGTAAAGCAATTAGAAATTCTCAAGGATCATGGAAAACAATTATATGTAGATTAACATTTGAATCTAAGTTTGGTATTAACACTTGAAACCACTTTGGCAACTCTAGACTTACGTCTAGATAAAAATTAGAATATATATCATATTGGAGACTCCAAGTTTCATATTTCTCACCTGATCGAATTTCATGAGCTCGTTCCACTTCTTTATATCTACTAGCTTTCGAATCTCACCATCCGACATATTGATACGATAATTCAAATCCCCAAACCAGAAAATTTGACTGTTAGCAAAAAGCAAGTCGTAAATGAATCCAAAATCTTCACTCACAGTACTGATAAGCAATATATCATAATCAAAAAAATAAAATTAAGTGAACATGCAACTTGCGACCGAGATCAAATTCATTCATTATGGTTGTTTATCAAAATGTTTGAAAATCACAATCCTTTAATTACTTATCATCTGTACATTTGTCTAAAAGTTATTTACTTTTGTTAAGCTCCTAAGGTGATTGTCAAGGATAATTTTTAAAGTAAACCAAAACAGCTGGCTTACTCATGTGATGGAATTTTCTGTGTTGATCTGTATCAAAGACTGATGAGAAACGAGTGCGTTGTAGAATTTCATGAACAAGTCTTCTTATGATCAACGTATAAAATTGCAGATTTGATACACACTGTCGATGGATTTTAGTCTTTGAATCAAGATAAAATGATTTGTATTTGATAGTCTTATTTAGTGAATCAAATATGAGATATACAATTTTAATCTAACGACCAAGATCTATCATCTATATATAAAGATATTTTGATCACATGCAATTTGTGAACAAGTACCCTACATAAACATGACATGATGTAGCCAAAACTGTGCAACCTAGGGTTGTAGTCTTAAACTAAACCACTACGTAAGAACAGTATGCTATATGCTATTGCGTGTTGGTCTACCAACATGGGATGGCTCATTGTTATCTTATTACTGATTATTGATTTATTATTGGTAAGTGTTGGACTTGTTTTTTTTATTTTTTTTATTTTATGATTGTTAATTAAATTAGTAATTGTAGTTCCTTTAAATCAACAAAGATAAATATTAGAGTAAGTTTTGTTCCACTTTCAAACCTGTTGATTGCCTTAGTATTGGGTAGCAACTTTTTAATTTAGTTGATTATTTTGAGTGTATAGTTCACACTCTTTCATATATATTTTTTAAGTATTATATATAATCGATTCAACTCGCGAACTTAACGAGTCGAACTATGTCTAACTCAAATTCAGCTCATTATATTAAGAGTAAATTACACTTCCCTCCACTTAAAGATGCTTGAATTACACTCTCCTCCCCTCTTATGTTAAAACATACACTCTCCTCCCCTCTTATTCAAAATATATTAGAAAACTTTTCACTCCCCTCCCTAAGAGAAGCTTGAATTACATTCTCCTCCCCTCTTATGTTAAAATCTACACTTTACTCCCTCGATATTTTTTATTTTGTTTCTAATAATGTAGCAAAAAAATAATAATCTAACACACTTTTGAAAAAAAAAAAGGTATTACGGGTCTATTTTAATATAATCAAAAATTGAATACATATTTTCGCTATTTTTTATCCACAATTTCATTAACATGTAGTTTTAAACTCTATTATATAATATGAAACAACCTAAAATAAAATTAAAATATGTGAAAAATTACTAAAGACAATAAAACATGGTTATTTAAAAGTTAATTTTATACTCTAAATTATAAAATAAATAGAAAAATATTTAAATTTAATTTTCATTGACATTTAAATTATAAAGAATGAATTAATTTTTCTTAAATGGTGGTTCAAAATTAATATATATATCATAAAAATATTTATTTATATTAAAATAGATTAAGGTGTAGTGGATATTTAATTATTAAGGGCGGGGGTTGTAATTCAAGCATCTTATAAGGGTGGGGAGTTTAAATTTTACTTTTCAAGGGATAAGAGTGTATATTTTAACATAAGAGGGGAGGTGAGTGTAGTTTAAGCATCTTTGCGGGGAAGAGAGTGTAATTTACTCTTATATTAACGAACTAAATTTTTAGTTCAAGTTCAACTCATTTGGTTCATGAACCAAGTTAAACGAATCAATTGTCGAATCGAGTCTCAAACAATAAATACACACCTATACTATGATAAATAATGTTAAATTCAATATAAAAAAGGTGCAAGGTTACCTTGTTTCCAATGTAGCCCATAAGACCAACACCAACTTGAGAAACTTTCAAATGATGAACATGCCTTCTCAGCTTCCTTTGTACCCAAACAGACACGTATATTCCTACCATTTGCTTGCTAACAATCCGAACATACTTAGGATGTGATTTCACACCAATGATTCCATTAGTATCTTCATTATTTGCTAATTCGGAGAAAGTGTCACTATCTACATCAGATAACATGTCAGATACATCAAGAATGGAATCAAATACTTGAGGCACTATTTCCTGTTGCTTTTCGCTACATAACAAACTCAAATTTCCAGAACTTTGGTGTGAACTTTTCATTCCAATACCATACAAGGAAGCAGTATCTGAGGTGCTTTGTACTCTGCGCAATTTCGGAAATGAATCAACATGATGGATTTTATCTAACCAAAGTTCAGGCCAATCAAGTATAGTTTGAAGGTCAATGTCATTTATTTTACTTAATTGAAGATTCTTTTCTATAGAAATTATGCTATTTATTTCTTCCTTCTTGTCTAAAGCACTATCTAGTGGATTAATTTGTGTGTTAAAAGAAGAATTTCTTCTAATAGGAGAAGGAGGGGCACTATAGCTTTTCTTTTTGGTTCCGGGGGTTCCGAAGAGTTGTTGAGTTCTTCTAATGATTGCATCCCATTTTGGGATTGGTTTATTATCCTCTGCTCCAAACACATTTCCAGCATTCAATGGAACAACCTCTTGGAAACTGTTTTGAACAATACATAAGAATGAATTAAAACAATTAAAAAAAATTGAACTAGAATCGTAGGGCTTTACCCCTTGGGGAGCCCTTTCAGAAATTCTCAAAGGCCAAGGATAAACCTAGGCCTAAGAGGGGGTTTGGAAATAGTTTTCAACCAGCAATAGACGCGCCTCGGTTAGAACCTCATTAACTGCGTCATTGCCCCAAGCGCAAAGATGCTTTCCGTTGTATCAAACTCAGCTTTTTATAATAGTTTGAAACATATATTGTTTATGATATCAGCGATGTGGGACATCACATACTAACCCAATAATGTAAATTTCTGATGGTTCCTCAGTATAAAGCCAACTCTCAATTTCAAGATCATTACATGGATGTTTCCCAGCAACATTCCATGTGCCAATTGTTACCCTGAAAATTATCCAAATGCAATTAATTTCATTAATATCTTTATAGTTAAGGGCATGTCACATAATAATAATAATAACAATAATATTAGCATCAGACCTTAGTTCCTTGGTATTTATGTATTGAGCACGCAAAGTTTCTGATTTTCTTCTTCTGTGTCGTTTCATCTCGTAGTGCTTACAAGATGTATCTGAATTACACAAATATTAAAACACACATATAACGATTTTAACTTTGTGACCTCATCACGATAACAGTCAATCATTTAATTTTACAGAACAGTTATAATAATTTCATATACTTTCTTGGTTAGTCGTACGATAACATAATTTCAAACTTAACCATTAAGTTGGTTTGGTGCTGTTAGCTTAAGACCTGAAGTGTGTTATGTCTCACCCGGTATCAATTATTATAGGCTAATTTAACTTCTTAAGAAACATGACTTCAAAACATCTCATTTCTTTTCCAAGGAACAATTTCAGCTTCTTAAAAAGCTACCATTCAAATCCACGGAGCCAAGCAATGGTAAAAGGGTCCTAAAGACTTGATACCAAAAAGCTACCATTCTAATGCACACTTTAAATTTGCCAAGTGTTTTTTTTCCCTCAGCCATCTTATTTAATTTAAATCATCATATCAATATTTTTTTTTACAACTCAATTAGATGAAAGTTAATAAATTGTGTAATTTTTTTAATATAAAACCTATGATATTAATTATATCTTTTAATTCACATATTGTGTTATCACAATTGCTTATTTGTACTTAAGAAAGACCATAAATGAAAAAGGAAAAATATGGATTTGGAGTAATGCACAGAATATTAATTAGGGATATAATTAGTGGAAAAAAAATAGTTTTTGTGTCACAAAATAAGTGTTACAATTGAAAAAATAATTTGTCCTAAAATATGTGTCACTTACTCGCTAGTTAAAATATGTACATCACTCTCAATTTATTCATCTCACTTTGCATTTATTATAATTAAAATATATCATCTTTTTATAATATGCGTGAAATGATCAGATACAACATTCATTTTAAGATGGAGGAATTACGTTGAAAATTGAAAGTGATATTTTAAGGTGAATAAATAGGATGTCTCGGGTTCGAACCCCAATCCCTACATATATCATACATTGTCTCTATCAACTGAGTTAAATTCACAGACAAAGTGACGTCTATTTTAAAAAATATTTTATTTTACAAGTGTGAGAAAGAGCTGAGGGAGTATAAAATAGCTGGGGGAGTAGAAAACTAATTCAAAGCATTGATACAGTCTGGAACACAATATATATAGCATAGGTATCGCAACAAAACTCATATCCACGGGTACCCGTCTGAACCAAACTTAATTTGACGGGTTTTTTCCGTTATAACTGAGTTTAGGTTTTCTCCGATTTTAAAACACGGATACGGGACGGGTAACAGGGATATAGGTACCCACCCCGAACTCGTACCCAAACCCGTCCCGAAAGTAGAAAATCAATTTATTACCCCTTTTATATAAATAGAAACTCAAACTCTAAATCATTTCACTCACGCGGTTAGAGTCTCAATCATTCAGATAACAATCATTTATCATAATTCTCTCTTTTCACCTTTCATATCTCACACTCTTGACTTCTTTCTTCTCCTTTACCATCGTCAACATCTCTTTGCTGGACAATCCATTACAACATTGCGCTCGAATCTAAAAAATACTTTTATTTTTATTTAAAAAAAATTATCTACTGCAGGATGGGAATGGGGTAGGGATACCCGAACCCGTTGAGGGCGGGGATGAGATTCGATTTATCATTTCCGCTGAGTATGGATAGGATAACGGGTAAGTATATGCAAGTAGGGTATGAAGACGGGAAAGATAAAACTTGTCCTCACCCCGCCCCATCATCATGCCTAAATATAATACCAATAGTGTAAAGAAAATAGACTATAGCTGGTAAACAATTGTTTTTGTTTTTCTGTTCTGGTTCACTCATATTAATCAAAACATAATATTTAATTAAAATATCTATATATCCTCTCTTTTCTTCTATTCATTTCTCCTCAATTAAACCAACAATTACAGATGGCAAATTAAGAAGAAGAAAAAAGAGAGAAGAAAACAATCAGTCCAAACTCTAAACAGAAGTACTGAAGCACATACCATCATCTTCACTCTCAGTTTCATTGTCAGCTTCATCTTCACTAAAATCACACACCTTTTGTTTTACATTCAACCATTTCTTCATCACTGTGGAGGGCCAAAACACCTGCATTAATGAAACCAAATTATAAGGCTTCAACAAATTATATATGTATCCTCATAGAATAGAATAGAAGTTTACAAAGCATGTTGAAGCTTACCTCTGAACGTTTTCCCCTCATTGTTTTCATTGTGCTTCAAGTCAAAATACTGTAACTCAAGTCAAAGCTAAAGCTCTTAAATATGAAAGGTGACAACTTTTAGCCACTATATGTCTTTTAAAATATTTAGGTAAGGTAACTAATTAATTAACTAATATGTCTACACATGTTGTAATAATTAAATTAACAAAACAAAGTGGGACAAGCACTATAGAAAGAAGAAGATCCTAAATAGTATAGAATTGAAAACGACAGAAATGTGTGACGTGACAATTTCAGCAAGATATCCACAACCACAACTTTCTTAAGGACAAAAAGAAAGAACAAAATAGAATACTACTAACGGTCATCACCCAACATAACATTCTGATAATGAAACATAGACAAACATACCCTCAACAGTTGAAACATAGTGAAACAACTAGGCAATAAAAAGAATAGCTATAAAATAATCCAAGTGGCTATTTCTTTCTTTCCTATTACTTTAGAGGAGAGTAATGCAGAAACTAATATCTGCTTCATTAGCAGATTCACCACAGCCACAAAATGTAGATGTTAATACATCAGCAGATGAATAATATCTATTTTCCAATATATTCACTATTCACAGCGATTAGATCAGAGTCAATAGACCGATTATAAATATTATTTTTCAAATTCGTTCAAGCAACTAGCTAATAATTAATGCAGAAAGTAGTATCTACGACAGGATCAGAATAAACTGCTTTCACAAAAATGTAGAAGTTAAAAATACAAATTAGGTGTGCATGGTTTGTTAATGATCCCCACAAAGTAGGAATTCCTCTAACAACTAACGATCTTCAAGATAATTGATTTTACCATCCAAAAAAGATTAGTGACGCAACTTATTTTCCGTTTGTCCTCCATTTCTGAGTAGTTTTCCAATTTATTGTATAGGCGACTAACGAGAGTGTAATTATGATTCAATAATAGATGTGCATGCTGACCGCAGTACACTCAGAAGTCACAACACACGACGGGTATAGAAATTGACAAATTCAGCATAGTTGTTTTTATGGAAAATGCTAAACTTGGCGAATATTACTATCACGACAGTTTCATGATAGTTGTGACATTTTATTTTGATACCTCCTTTTTTCAACCAAATCCGGAGAATACACCTATTCACAGTTAAGTCCATCAACATTTGTGATTTTTCTTTTCGCGAGACATTCCTTCGCACTAAATAGCAATGCAGTTGTTTTATAAAATTGCCCCACAAATTTTAAGCTCTTAGGGATGTAGGGTCAGGTAGCGCACTACATGTGCAGGTAAGAGTTTTGAGTTTTCATCCATCTATTCTATTTTATGTCAAATGGACAAGTAAGTTGGTGGGGGGAATAAGAATAACAGATTGACAAGAAGATAACTCTCTTACTAATTTCTATCAATTTTCAACTTTTTGAACTTAACTGAACAAATACATTAATAATGTTGAAAACTTTTAGTAAAACTGGAATTTAGTGATGATTAGGTAAATGAAAGCATCTTCCTTCCTTATAAATCTTATCATGACCTCGTGGAAAGCCAATGCCAGCGGCAATCCTGTTGGTGTTAGATATTCTTTAACCATAAAGATGAATGTTTATGCATAGGCAATAGATATTTACATAAACAAATCAATTCTTATACTAATAGGATCTACAACATGCTTGATTAGATTCATTTATCTCAATACTTATCTGAAATGATAGATTGGATCTATGAAGCACGGATACCGGACATGACACGGATACTGGCACGCCGACATCATTAATAATTTGAGAAAATCACATAATTCAATGTAATTATATGTGTCCGGACACGGCACATGTCCAACCTCAGAACACGTCTAATCCGAAAAGTGTCTGTGCTTCATAGGATAGGATTGGATCCGTTAATAACTTACTATTGATCACTTAAGTGGTTTCAAGTAATGTAGTAGAAATGTTCTTATCTCAAGACATTCCTTAGTTAAGTCTACTAACATACCAGCTTTATGAGTAAATCTAATGTAACAAAAAGTTTACAAGTCAAAATATAGAAGAGCTCATTACACCCACAACAGATGGGATCAAAACTGTATAATGGTCAACACATATTACAGTTAAAAAAACAGTAATTTGTACACATTTTTCTGTTTTAAACTTCTATTTAACTAATTCATATTCATACTGTTACTCTCAAAAAGTAGGCTTCATAGTTTGTGCTAGCAAACTTGAATTGTTAACTGTGCAACCTCAAAATCAAAATGATAACACCCTGCATAAGAATAAACAAATTGTATTTAGCGAAATCGTATAAACATATCAAATTTAAGTTTTCCTCTTTAACTAAATTAATTAGATATACCTCGGTATACCACAATCTTTTGCTATATATGGTATCTAATATGACTAGTCGTCATTCTCTTTAAGGAAAATCTCAGGATGTACAACTGCACTTGCGAAATTTATAGCTCGTTGTAACTTCCGGTGGTCAATTAC
>Ga0228711_1002089_pt1 | contig 30362 bp, 27 predicted proteins | sample MedpolnodulmetaG_2_FD_177996 | JGI IMG/M metagenome (GOLD analysis project Ga0228711, IMG submission 177996) | Root nodule microbial communities from Medicago polymorpha collected in Santa Monica, California, United States - brown nodules | ecosystem: Host-associated > Plants > Roots > Nodule... | reverse complement strand
GAAATGTAATTTAAAAAAAAAAAAAAAAAACTATTAGATTTGCTTTGTTTTTTATTTAACAAATGCAGATAAAAATCAAACCTAGTTAAAATGTTAAGAGTAAATTACACCCCCTCCCCTCAAAGATGCTTGAAATACATTTCCCTCCCTTTTTATGTTAAAATATACACTTCCCTCCCCTCTTATTCAAAACATATTAGAAAATATTTCACTCCCCTCCCTTGAGAGAAGCTTGAATTACATTCCCCTCCCCTCTTATGTCAAAATCTACGCTTTAGTCCCTCAATAATTTTTTATTTTATTTTAAATAATCTAGCAAAAAAATAATCTAACACACTTCAAAGAAAAATAATATTGCGAGTTCATTTTAATATAATCAAATTCTGAATACATATCTTTCTCTATTTTTTATTCACAATTTCATTAACATATAGTTTTAAACCCTATTATAAAATATGAAACAATACAAAATAAAATTAAAATATGTGAAAAATTACTAAAGTCGATTAAGTATGATTATTTAAAAGTGAATTTTATACTTTAAATTATAAAATTAATAACAAAATATTTAAATTTAATTGTCATTGACATTTAGATTATAAAGAAACGAATTTATATTTTTTAAATGGTGATTCAAAATTAATATATATTATAAAAATATTTATTTATGTTAAAGTGGATTAAAGTGTAGTCCATATTTAATTGTTAAGGGAGAGGTTGTAATTCAAGCATCTATTAGGGGAGGGGAGTATAAATTTTACTTTTCAAGAGAGGGGAGTGTATATTCTAACATAAGAGGGGAGGGGAGTGTAATTCAAGCATCTTTAAGGAGAGGGGAGTGTAATTTACTCAATAATTTTTTTATTATATATATTGGATAAGCTAAATAAATATATGATATATTATGTAGAAATGAGAAAAACTACCATGCTAAGAAAATCATATTCACTTTGCTAAAAAAAATTAGATTTAATAATAATTTTATTTTAAAATATTCTACTTCAATAAATTAATTATTAACTTATTGAATAACTTTATTTTGCAGGTGTTGAAGTGTTGTGTTTTTTTCGATAACTTTGTTTTGTAGGACTATGTCGAAGAGTTTTGGTTTTGAAAAATTGACCTGAGACAAGGATATACGGTAAAAGGAGTTTATCATTTGTTGAAGAATAAAGTTTTTCGTTTTGTTTGGAGGATGTTGAAGAATCAAATTCCAACTAATGACACTTAGCGCAATGTGGTGCCCTTTATTCAGGATCTTTACTTTGTGGGGCTGTTTGTGGGAAGGATGAGACATTTCATAAGTTGTTTTTGAATTGTGATTTTTTTTTGGGAGTGTTTGGGTGTCTGTTATGTGGTGGTGGGGTTTCAAGTTGCGCCCCTCTACCTCAGTATGTATGCTATTCAATTCGTGGGATCCCATCTTTTTAGGAAGTATATTCGACTATGTTTTCAATTAATTATATTGATAGGGTGAAACTTCATACTCGGTGGTGGCTCAAGACTTTCAAACCCAACTCTTTCTTAGACCTTCATTCTTGGTCGACTAATCTGATTGTTTGTTTAGGATATTCCAATTTGCAACATTGTTGACGAATTTTGGATTTTTGTGTTTCTATCTTGTAAAGCTCTAATTTTCTTTTAGACACATCTTGTGCTAAGTTTGGACTTTGTTATTTCCTTTTGTAAACTCTTTCTATATATATTTATGTATATTTATGGTTTTTTCAACAAAAAATTTTATTTTTTGGTATAGTTTAATATCAAATTCCTATTTTGTTTCAAATTTTATAGCAGAGAGTTTTACTTTTCATAAAGATAAATCAGTAATTTGAGGACACCGCATTTCAAAGACAGAAACGTATTGTTCTGACTTTCTGTGTGCAAGTAAGTCATCCCATCCTATCTTCTTCTACCATCCAAATTAGCACTTTTCTCTTCTCTGATCGTTGTTCCAATTTTATTTTTATTCTCTCCGTTATTCAACTTCTCCAATCCAAGGTACTCATCTTATCAATAATCAACATTATTACATTCTCATGTTTTTTAGGATCAGCTTGTATTTTTTTTCTTTCTCTTCATGTTCTCACTTCAACTTTTTCATTCATCTTTGCTTCGTAATTTCTTGTTTGGCTCATATTATAACTATCAAATATGATGATCAAGAGTTCATGTTCGATTCTCGCCGATGTCAATTCTTGTGGATTAATTCATACAAAGTTTTACCATGACTTTAAATGAGTCCCAGAAGTGGGTAGTGGGACTAGGCTCCTTGTATTATTAGCATTTAGACATGATACCAAAATTTACAAAATAAAAATAAGCCAAACACCATTTTTAGTCCTTTGTAAGTTTTTGAAGTTTTAAATAGGTCATTTAAGTTGTTAATTTAATGCATCTATTGAGTGGTGGAGCCAGGAGTATTATAAAGGCTGGGCAAAAAAAAATTGCAACACATTTTTAGGGGTTTACATAAAATATTGCAAGCAAATAATCAAAAAGCTAAAGAAATTGCCCGATTTATAGAGGTTTATATAAGAAATTCAGAGGATTTACATAAGAAATTGCAAAAAATTTGGGTCAGAGCCCGGGCAACTGCCCAAGCTGGCCGGGCCTTAAAACCGCCCATGCATCTATTTGAAGAAGTTTCAAATAGGTCCTTAAAAGGGTACGGTGTAATAAATTAACAACTTAAAAGGAGTATTTTTGTCAAACTTAAAGGACTAAAAGAGGTATTTAGCCTAAAAATAACTAACAAATATGAATCCGTTTTATGTGTTTTAAGTTGCTTATTTTCTTTTTGTTCCTTTTTTGCAATTTAACGTAGCCATGAAAAGAAAAAAGGATTCAATTGCCCATGTTAGGGCTAGCAGAAGATGCAATTAAGGAAAAAGAAAAGCTGATGAGGCAGACAGTCATGAACTTTGCCCTTACGTATTTATCTCACATCACCACCCACATTTTGCTTCAACTTCCCTTTAAATCTCTTCTCATTTGTAGATGTGTGTGCAAAATCTGGAAAACAGTGATTTCAGAATCAGATTTTGCTAAATTGCACTTTGAGCGATCTCCAATTAGTCTCATGATTCGGACCCATGACAAAAATCGAGTGTCAAGAACCCTGCACCTTCTTGAGTGTGATCCTGAAAAGTTTGAGATTCGAAGCAACAATCAAGTGAAGCTTGACCCTATATTCAAGCTTCCTCTTCGTGATGCCAAATCATTAAGGGAGAAAAGAGACAAGATCAAGATTAAATCCAACTGCCCTCTTCGCGCTGCAAGATTAGTTTCGGACAAAAACGTTGAAAGCAGTAATAGGGGTACACAAAGCCTTTATATTACTTGCAACAGAGATTATGATAAGTTTAATATGTGAATTCTTGCAATGGTTTACTTTGTTTGTCTCACCCATCTATCGGAAACCCATTAGTAATTTGCAACCCAGTCACGGGAGAGTTCATAAGACTTCCTGAAGCTACTACAACTCCTTTCAAGTTAAACACAGCCCGGGTAAGAATACAAGGACAAGCTGGTTTTGGTTTCCAACCTAAAACAAATGAATATAAGGTGATAAAAATGTGGATAAGACGTGTTCGGCGTGCCAATGACTGGGTTTTTGAGCGTGTGATCCTTGAGATAAACACACTTGGAGCACCATCATGGAGAAATGTTGAAGTGGATCCTCAGATTTCTATTTCGAGTCTTAAGTATCCCACTTGTGTGAATGGTGTTCTTTATTGGATCAAATTTGAGGGGCAAGGTCAATATTATGTTTCTGTTTGGAAAGTGAGAGATTACAATTATTTCCTTCTCCTCCACAAGTGTTTGGAAATAATAATAATAATGGAATTCATGGTAACAGGCTTATTAGCATGGGAGAGTTAAAGGGATTTCTTTACATTTGTGATTGTGACTCGACCTTTTTCTTTGATGTCACGGTGTGGGTTATGAATGAATATGGCATTGGAGAATCATGGACTAAGGCTTACAACATTGATAATACTGCAGTCAGTTCTTTGGGCTGTCCTGATCTCTTTTGGGGTTATGGTTTATGTTGGCCGGTAATACACTTTGAAGATTGTGCTGCGTTATGGTATTCTATTTGGATAAAGGAAGACTTGTTAGGCCTAGATCTTCTCACTTAAGGTTGTCATGTTGTTACAACTAAATACGTGGACACAATCTTTCGTTACTAATGACATCTTATAAATTTCCTTTATACTTTTCATGTTGACAGTGGAGGATAAAATGGATAGTTGTTGTAATGTCAGTTTTATGGTTGTTAAGTAGTAAATGGTTTTCAAGACTATTCCATCCTCTGCAATTTTCAGTTTTGGCTAATATTACTTAACCATTATTCCCGAATATTGTTTTAATTTATATAGGTGTGCAAAGTTTAAATTGCGGGAAGAAAATGAAGTTCTTTCCTTGTCTCAACGGATTGTGCAAAGTTTTTTTTTACCATCCGATGGTGAAGGATTTTGGTGAAGGACCCGCTTGCTAAGAAGAGTACGACTATTTTCACATTGATGTGTATTTTGACCCCTGCTTACTACAATTTTAGGCACGATACTTAGGCTTTGTTTCGTAACAATGGTGTTATTTTATATAAGTGTGCAAAATTTAAATTGCGTGAAGAAAATGAAGATCTTGAATGATGACAGTTATCCTCCTCCTTTGGTGACCAAATTTTTGATAGAGTACACCTACAAAGAAGGAATTTCATAAAACATTTTAGGATAAAAGATTAATGCTAAATCACAATTATGATATTTCAAAAAATAGATATCTCATTTTAAGATGCCTATATAAAATAGGCATCTTAAAATGAACCGTCGAACCATCTATTTGATGAGTGTCAATCGAATTGATTTGATTTAAAACTTTTAACAATTGAATTTCAATTTTTTTGGCATGAAAATGAACCCTTTACCATCCTTTTGTCAAGTTCACTTGAAAGTTATTTAAATTCGGACATGTTTCCCTTTGAATTTGTTGTATGTGAGTAGAAAGAAGTCCCTTTTGTTCCTTTTTAGTTCAACTTTTACCATTTTATACTATTAAGTGGTTCAAGAGTTTATGACCATCAAATGGTTCAAGAGTTTGGCAGCATAGTTTTAACTTTATGCCCCGTGAAGGGATCTAGCTCTAAATCTTGGTCTTTACTTCTAGGGAAATGCTAACTAGGGCACTAGCTAAGAAGATTAATATAGAAAGGGTCATGTTAACTTGTGTCATAAAGACACATGTTAAGCAATCCAAAAAGAGCAATTTTGCATTGGAAAATATAATATATTAACTTTTAAAAAGTTGAATGCACGACTTTTTATGCGTATATTTCTTTAATAAGTTCCTTAACATGTGCTCTTGAGGGCACAAGTTAACATTTGCCATATAAAAATTATACATCGGAAATTGGTGAAAAATGGAATGTTTAACTTTATGAAAGTCAAAAAATTGTTCTTATAATAAAAATTTTCTATTTTTAGATTTTTAACCAATGCCCTTAGAGTACTAATTAGCAAAACTCTTAATTCTATTATCAATTAGTGGCTTAGATTGATTAATAATAAGTGATACATTATTTTTAAATTTTCTTCTCCATTATAACACTCATCCCTCCAAAATGGCAAAACAATTAAGGACTTTTAACTTATTGTTTCTTTTTCTATTCTTCTTCCTTTGTTTTTTTAGACGCATAAGGAAAAAAAATATCTAAAAGTGCAGAAGACAAGTAGTTCAGATTGACCATCAGCTAGGGATCAAAAGAGAAATGTATTTGTGAATGTTCATGCGTTCCTTTACTGTTATGTTAAACTCTTTAGCTCTTTCTCAAATAACATCATCATCTATGTATATCTTTTTTTTTGGTAGTGGCCGGGGTTTGAACCTCAGACTTTGCATATTTTATGTATTGTCCCAAGTAACTGAGTTAAGCTCGCGAGGACTCATCTATGCATATCTACGACAACAAAACCCAATTCAAATAAAGATGATTATTTTAATTTGTAATTATTTATATAAGAAAAACACCAAGAAGAAAAACTATGCAGTTTATTATGCGTGTAAAAGTCATTAATTGTTTTGCCATTTTGGAGTGATGAGTGTTCTCTAATAGAGAAGAAAATTATAGCCTACCATATCACTTATTATTAAGCAATAAGCAATCTAAGCCGTTAATTGATAATATAACTAAAGGTTAAGATTTGGAGTAAGTAAGAAAACTTACTCTTGGAGTCAAAATATTCCCCATCATGATTCAATGTGATTCAAACTGTCCGACTTTCGGCTAGTTATTTTAAGTTTTTGCCAATTGTTAGTATTATTTTTAATTTCATTATTATTTTTTAATTTAAGTGAATTTTATTATATTACACTCTTTAATGTAGAATAATAGTATTATTATTTATTTAAGTCTATTTAGATTTCTGTCTTGTTTAGGTGTTTGTTTGGTTCAAATTGACAAATCAATCAATGACTTCAAGTCAACCTGGACATTAAAGAAATTATGTGTCTCATAATTTTGTTTTTGGCAAAATTCAATATGAATAAAAACGTCTTCAAAAATCGTTAAATTATGGCATTGATTGTTTTATTAGAGAACAATTGTTTCATAAAGAAAATATTAGAGTATTAAATATCATCTGAAAAGCCAAAAGTAATCCATATTCAAAATTTTATTTGAAAATGTTAATTTGTGCACATAAGAAATTAAATATAGAAATATTTTGTTGAAAGTTGTGCATTCAATATTCTAGAAATTTAAAATCTTATCTTTTCAAGACAAAATTAATGATTTAATTCCATTTTTAGTAAGGGCACAAGTTAACACTATCCAATTTTATTTTATTTTTGATAAAAATGAGGGCCTAAGCCTAGCAACAAGGAAAAACTACAAAATAATTAATTGATGGGTAGCAATCCCCATAATACCAGCTAACGGTAAATGTCTAATCTGAGTCGAAAATGTCTCATATATCTTCAAATTATAATCCAAAGAGCACGGAATATTTGCTAAAGTATCTGCACACTGATTAACCTCTCGATATGAATGAGAAACATCAACATTCCAACCCATCTCTAATAAGTGACGGATTTTATTAACTAACTCTCTACTCAAGCGGCTATTTGTCATACCTTCCTTTATAGTATGGTCCACCCTAATAGAATTTACATTCAATTCAACTGCTCTAAATATCATTCTTCTCGCATATCTCAAACCCTCCAACACTTCCCAAAGCTCAGCCACAAATGCACTAAAATCGTCAATAAATTTAGCAAAACCACCAATTCATTCTCCATCACTCCCTAAAATTTGGTAACCAATCACCTAAAATTTTCCAATTCCACTCACCATTTGAATCAACAAGATCACTTACTTTGGCTTCCCATAATTCATGTGCTACTGCTATATTATCATATGCTATACAGTACCCTTCCTTGATCCAAGCATGTCTCCAAGCCTCTATATCGCAACCATCGCCAATTGTCCACAAGTTAGCTTCATTCATATGACTACTCAAACCTTAAAATTGCTTTCCAATAGCTAGAGTCGGATGATCTAATCTCAGCACCATTACTCAAATTAGTACACTCATATTTACCATGAATCGCATCACACCAAAACTCCTTTGCTCCTGTATGAATTTTCCAACCAAGCTTAAGCAGACACACTTGATTCATGAAACCTTCTCAATCCAAGACCCCGCATCCTTTTTGGTGTAGTTACCACATCCCAACCAACAACATGGTACTTTCGCGCATTATCGGTCTCACCCCAAATAAAATTCCTCTATAATCTTTGAATATCATCTAAACATGCCTTTGGAATTTCGTTTGTCATCATAGGATAAATAGGTATTGCCTCCATTACACTTTTTGCCAAAGTAACTCTCCCAACAAAGGAAAGTTGTTTAGCTCTCCACACCATAAGCTTATTGCTAACTTGATCAACTATATACTGAAAGTCTCCACGTTTAGGTGCTATACCATTCAAAGGAACTCCAAGATACTTCCCAAGATCATTTGTTTCTCTAAAACCAGAAATTTGAGTAAATTTTTCCCGAATATTTCATCCCACATTTTTGGAGAACAAAATACTAGTTTTCTCTTGGCTCCCCTTGTACCCTGACATTCTGCAGAAAAAATTCAGAATACTCATGACGCAATTCGTCTGTAATTCACTTGTTTGACCAAATAGCAATAAGTCATCTACAAACATCAGATGAGACACCATTCCTTCTAGCTCTTAGAGTATGCCATTCTCCTTTATTCAATGCATTCAAAATAAGATGAGATAATTTGTTCATACAAAACACAAACAGATACGGAGAAATTGGGTCTCCTTGACGGATTCCGCGCTGTGGGCGAAAACAATCCGTTCTAGCACCATTCCATTTAACATTAGTTTCAACACTGGTAACGGCATGCATAATAACATTTACCAGCCTTTCAGGGAGTTTAATCTCCAACAGAGCTTTCCAACTAAATTCCCAACTAAGTTTATCAAAAGCCTTGGACAAATCAACTTTGATAGCAAAGTAACCCCTCTTACCTTTCATCTTATGCATACTGTGAACCCTTTCCTTCGCCACAATAATCTTCTCATGAATGTTTCTCCCCGGAACAAAACCAGTTTGATAAGGAGACACCAACTTTGGAATACAACTATTTTAATCTTTCTACCATAACTTCACTGACAACCCTGTGAATTGTATTACACAAGGAGATAGGCCGAAACTGATTAACAAATTCAGGTTGATGCACTTCTGGGATGAGACAGATATCTGTTTGGCTTACCATTGCAAGAGCATTCAGATCATCGCAAACCCTACAAACAAAATCACAAACCGAGCTTCCCACCAGAGACGAATATCTGTTTGGTACTTTACCATATTCACAATTTTAATTTGAAAAATTTTAAGCCGCATTGACTTTTTTTAGAGAGAGAAGCTTCACCACTTCTCTAAAGTTTTATTCTCCTTCATTCACCAGAGAGAGATGATTTTGGGTCATGCTTGGCTCAAAATCACCCATCGGCTTTATTTTTTAACTTATTTTATTCTAAACAAGTAATTTTCACGTAAATCAGATTTTTCTTGTGTAGATTGAATTTTGACGTTTTTCGGATAGATACTCAAATATTTGTCTTTAAATTAACTACCATATAATGGTATTGTCACTAAATTATTTCTTATTTATTATTTCGTAATGATATTAATTATTTTGTAATATGTCAGGAGTGTAAATAACCTAAGCCATTCATGAACTATTTGAGCTTGAGTAGTTAAATACTCTTTCAAGTTTGTTTAATAAGTAAACAAACTCAAACATAAGATTGAGCTCAATTAATTAAATGGCTCAAGAACAAGCTTATTGACTCCATGTTAAAATATTTAATCTAGGATAGTAAAAGTAGCTCGGTAAACTAGGTTCTTGCAGGTAGCAAAAGAAGACATTGAGATAAATAACAGGTGAAATCTAAATCTAAATATATTTCATATAACAATTATTTGTAGAATTCTTTTTTTTCCTTTTTCTTTTCCATTTTGGGTAGAATAGAAGATTTTTATTTATAGTTACACATTACAAGTTATGGCACAAGTAAATCCAGAAAACCCTGACCCTTAAAAATGATGTACACTGATGGAAACTCTCAACTTTGATACCTGAAGCCAATCCAAGCAGGGTCTATACACTCTATGAAACACTTCTTGACACAGTCCTCTAGACTAAGCTTTTAACACAATCCTTTTGCGAGACGACGCCATATTCAATATAATTTAAGTTTCAGAGTTCCATGGAATGGCAAGAGATTGCAAAATCTGCAGAGCATATATCACAATGGCTTCAACACAATCTGCACAGGAGATCATCTTAAAAGGGAACTCCAACACTCTCTCATTTGAATCATCTCCGCCTCTGAAACACATCTAAGCTAGATCCTTCGATGACGTAGAGTTGGGCTTGTTACGTTTCGAGAACCAATGCTTGCAGTTCTTAAAAGTCTCCGAAATTCTGGTAAGCTGATCTTTCCATCTTTGTCAATATCAGCTTCCTCGAGCAGAGGATCGATGGAACCTCTCATACCAGTATGCTAAAAAGCCAAAAAGAATATTATATTAACTGCAGAAAATATGCATTTAATGTTGAAAACATTACTTTACAAAACGAGTGAATCGCCACTTTGGTCCCCTGAAATTGTAGAGATCGGACAATTTAGTCTTTGGTATTAACAAAAATTAGAATTAATTGAAATTTCTCGATCACATTAATCCTTTCAAGTCTACTTTAGGAGAATTAGTTTGACAGACTAAGTAATTAATGTCATCAAGCACTTCCAATTTCAAAGATCATTTTGAAATTTTGTCATTTTCAGAGACTATTGTTTAACACCTACAATTTCAGGGCTTAAAACGGCAATTCACTCTTTCACAACATATATATAGAGCTAACGCGGAGTAGATTTTCTAGCTGTGCTCAAACACCCCCTCACCTCAGAATAACACAAACATTGATAAGGGGTACAAAAATCTATTAGTACATTGCAGGAGAACCGCTTTTAATAATCATAGGGAGGGATTTTATCATAAAAACTGTTCAGGGAGAATGAGAAAGATTATAAACCAACCATTCTGAGTTCCTCTGGAGTAATATAGCCATCTTTGTCTATGTCAAATTTCTCAAAAGCAGCCTGTGACCGTTGCTGCCACTTGTCGGAGTCATGTTCCTCCAATTGATGCACATGTAAAGTAGCTGCTACAAACTCGGTGAAATCTACTAATCCATCTGTATTGCTGTCAATCTGCAAGCACACAATGTGCAGATGAGTGATTAGGGGAAGTAACATTTATTGTCATTAAATCTATATTTTTAATAAAATATGAGAAAATAATATCATGAAAGACCAACAAACTTTCTTTCAAATTTTAAAAGTGGAATAAGGGATGATAAGTGCTCGACAAATATGGATGGTGCTTGCAAAGGATATCAAATACTAACCGCTTGCAATATCTCCAATACACGGGATTCTTTCAACTTCCACGGGAGATCTTTAGCAAGAGCCTGCAAAATCTTCACTTTAGACCAAAGCAGGGAATACTAAATTACGGGGGTTAAGTAATCACTAACAGAAAAGTGGTGTGATTTGATTTATGGGTTACCTGTCTCATCTCTTCAAGACTAATAGCACCATTTTTGTCCACATCTATTGCATCAAATTGATCTTTTAGATCAGACAACTCACCTTCGTTAAGTGTGCTAGCCAATGCCTGCAAGATAACCAAGTAATCAGAAAATCAACATCAAACAAGTTCAGCGCCTTCTAGCCTGCAAAGCCTTGAACTGAATTAATGTGTCTTCTTACCCTCAATGCAAATTGTTTCAATCGACTATACTTCACAAACTGCCGCATGTTGTTTAGGACAGATATATCAATTGGAATCTCAGATGCCTCTCCTCCTTCTCTAACCCATGGATGTGCTGTAAATATCAGGAATCATCAGCACAACTAAACATTAGGATATATAGCTATGTTTAAAATGTGTTTTGAAAAGTAAATGAAAAAATTATACATTTAGAATAGGCTTAATAGCAGTTTTAGCCCCCTAACTTTCCCAAAGTTGCGATTTTGGCCCCCTAAGAAAAAAACCTACAAAACCGCCCCCTAAGTTTTGCATCAGTGGCAGTTTTGGCCCCCAAGGCCAATTTTGACTCGGTCGATCTACGCTGACGTGGCACCCTAAGTGAGGTGCCACGTGTTATTTTTTTTACCAAAAATTGGCCTTGGGGGGCCAAAACTGCTACAGTTGCAAAACTTAGGGGGCGGTTTTGTAGTTTTTTTTCTTAGGGGGCCAAAATCGCTACTTTGGGAAAGTTAGGGGGCGAAAACTGCTATTAAGCCTTTAAAATATGGTTTTGTTAAAGTCTGAGCTCTTTATTAGATTAAGAAAACTCTTAAGGAAAAATCATTTAGAATGATTCCCAAATCTGAAAGAACCAAAATTCTATTAAAAAAAAACTACTGCATTAATTATGCAAAGCAAACCACTCAAATCTGAATGAACCAAAATTCTATTAGAAGAAACTACGGCATTAATTATGTAAAGCAATTCAAGTGTGACTGAACAATTACATAAAGAATTGAGCTGCATGTAAGGATGCTTAGGCCTGTGTTAATTTCGAAAATGACTACCAAAGTACCCTTTATCTCCTTTTAGATAATCAGTTTTTCTACTTTCAAACATACTTTTTGAATGTTGCATACTTACAGCAACAGTTATGTGAAATCAATTTTGCCAAGTTATTCTTTGTCCTAGGTTCCTTAAATTTTTTCTATTTCTCCTCCTTTCTTTCCTTTTAAACTTTAATAATTCGCATACATATGATTCAGAAAACACTCATTGAAAATAAAAAATGTATAATCATTCGTTATTAAAAGTCATGTTGGTCTCAAGCAAGAAAGAAATAGCTAATGCAAGGTTTTAAAAAAGGTTGCATTATGAAAAGTCTAAACTGGGCAATTTTGCAATATCCCTAGTTCCCATCTTCACATCATTAAAACAAAATACTTCAATTTTTATGAAAAATAATTGAACACTTAAACTCAGAGTTTGAAATGAAATAGATTTTCATGTGCTTAAACTCTCTCTTCTTTTTTAAAAAGATAAGACTCTGTCTTACACTATATAATAATATACACAATTTGCAGTCTAGTTCGCCATTAAGTATTATTGAACACCCTAAATTTGAAGCAGCGATGAATGTAATTATTTTTAGGAAAGGAAACTAGATAATGTGATAAACAGCCTTCTCCTAATAAGAAATAAGTTGGAGGGAACATACATAGAGCCTGAGCAGCCGTTAATCTTGCCCGAGGATCTTTTACCAACAATTTCTTCACAAAATCTTTTGCAGCATTACTTATGGTTGGCCATGGTTTCCGCCGGAAATCAGGCTTGTTTCGTAAGACCTGCATATGATGTGATCACAAAATATTAATTCATGTCCTTTAAAGGAAACAAAGACTAATTCAGGTCCTTAAAAAAATAGATAGAAAATCCAACATAACAAACAGAAAATTCAGAATGCCATAAGAATTAAGTTACCTCCTTGAAGATACCATCTTCAGTCTTATCCCAAAATGGCCGTCTCCCACAAAGCAATATGTATGTAATCACGCCAATACTCCATACATCTGATTCAGGGCCGGACTTCCGTTTCAACACTTCTGGTGCGACATAGTAAGCACTTCCAACAATATCTTGAAACCTCTTTCCTGAAGATTCATTTCAAAGAGATAGAACTAGAACTCTTAAATAAAGATTGCAAGAACATGTCTAATACATAAGGGCATAAAAATGAAACAAATCAATCAAATGATTAACGTAAATAGTTTTCCTCACCAGGTTTTATGAAATCAGACAAACCAAAATCAGTGGCCTTCAAAGCTGAATCTTCTTTGTTTGATTTGAAAAGAAAATTCTGCATGCACAGATCAAATAAAAAAGAATTTAATATCTAGCAGCATAACTCCATATTACTTTAATATTCCAGTGAACTTGACCTCACCTCTGGCTTCATGTCGCGATGTACCAAACCGTGTAAATGACACTGAGCTGCAACCTTCAGCATCTGCCTTACAACCACGGCGGCATCTTTTTCAGTATAACGGCTGTCCTTTCTGTAAAAGAAGAGGTAGAAAAAGTAAGTTCCGAGTACAAGGAAAAAACACATTGCTGATCCTGGTTCCAAAACTTGTGGATTTGTCGACATCTGAATAGCCAACTAGAAAAGGAAAAAATCAATTACATCCAAAATCAAACAGAACTTACTTGTTTAGTATCCGGTCAAGTAGTTCTCCACCTTCGCATAACCTAATAAAGTAAATTGTCAAGCAGTTTACTTAATAGACGTATATATAATTTTGAACAGAACGACAGATATAATAAAGACAACAAAAATGATTTATAAATCAGCCACCAAAAGATAAATCCAGAATTTATTGCAGTTAAATACTGCTTGGAATCATATGAACACAATGAAACAACATAAAAATAAGGAAAATAGGGGGGAAAATTAACTTACTCCATAACTATGTACACATATAAATCATCATCAAAAGCGTTATAGAACTGAACCACATTTTCATGGCCTGTAAGTTCTTTCAATATCTTGACCTCTCTTTTTACATCCTCAACTGCTATAGGGAGAACCATCTGCCACAAAAGTCAATGATTGATTCATAAAACCTCTTGTGTGTAAACGAGGCAGAGCAACAACAACAAGAAATTACTAGAAAGAGCTCTAGTATATAAGAACTTAAAACTCAGATTACACATTCATTTAAAATCAAATAGCAGGCATTACATCACTAACCGGATCTGAAATTACTCAACCAATCTTTTACTTGAACTCACATTATTCTATCTAGCATTAATAAACACTATCATAACCATCCTCGAAGGATGCCACAACTGATGAACCCAATGGCGGGAGAAACTGGAAAAAAGAAAATGGAATAAAAAGAGAGGGGAGGGTCTTTGGTTTTAAATCGCGGCAAGCAACCACAAGTACGATTATGAAGGACTCCTTAACCGCATCGCGGCCATAATGGCATCTACATCGGTCACATTTATTCATAATTTCCCACAACGTCAAATAACGGAAAAGTTTTGGAGGTCTCCTTAGCCGCATCACGACAATAATTGCATCTGCCTCTACCACAGCTATTCATAATTTCCCACAACGTCAAACATTGCAAGACAGCCACAATTTAAAAACCATATTACAACCAAATGGCTTGATATACAAGTTACATAACAAGTCAAGCTTATTATACCCAGTTACAAATGACTTCAACCACCAGAAAATTGAGCAAAGTCTAGGTCAACACCAACCAAAAAAACATAGATGCAGTATGAAAATAATCAAACACCAACCATCACCCATTGCAAAAACACCCCTTTACAATTAACTTCACAAAACAATCAAACAAATGAAAATGAAATTCATCTATAACCTTATCTTATAATCCCAAAAATCCGAAAACATAACAAAAATTGATCAATCTCCATCACAAAAACAAAATCTCATGAATTCTCCCAAACCCATCAACCAAAAACAATCACAAAATCTAAATATTGATCTACATGTCAAAAAACACCATTTTTTTCTTCTTCTTCTGTGAATCGAAGCAACAAGAGCTGAATCTCAATGATAAAAATAACAATACCTTAGCTTTCTCGAGTCGCTTAACGGCGACACGATCTCCATTAGATTTATCAACACCAACATAAGTATAACCAAATTGTCCATGACCCAACAATTTCCCAAGAGAAAATCTCTTATCAAAATCTTTCTCATACCCAAAATCCGTTCTTTTTCCACAAGGAACATGTCTAGAACCAGTTTTGTCTTTTAACCTATGATGTTGATGATGATTCTTCTTGTGGGCTGTTTCATCTGACCCTCCTTTACGTTTCTGTGCCGTTTGTTTCTGCGCTGTCCCCGCCGTGGTTGCTGTTGATTCCGTCGTTGTTGACGGATTCCGTTTACGGTTATCATTGTTTGTGGTGTTGCTGTTAGAACCACTAACAACCTTTGTAGAAGAAAAACATATACCCATGATGTTTTGTTTGAAAATGATAATTAAGAAAATTTGAAAAAAATGATCATTGATTTAGAAATGAAGAAAGCGTGTGAGATGATTGAGATTGAGAAGAAGGAAGGAATGTGGCAGGAACGACGAAGAAGGGAAGAAGGAGAAGGTGGTGATGATGGTCAAAAGAGACTTTTTTCAACATTGAAATGAAGAGAGAGAAAATATGATTATGATTAAGAAAGTTGATTAAGAAATTAACAATGTTTTAGTTTAATTTATCATTGTAATTATAATGATGATTGTAACAACAAAAACTAAAACAGAAATGGGTTGCCAAAAATGATTTAATTAGTGTGTAATATGTGTTTCTTAATTTTCAAACTTAGTTGTCATATTCTCCTCATGTTGGTTTTAAGGTAATTACAAAAATGTTATACTAAGAAAGTTTGTTATTTTCCACCAAAAGAAAGAGAACAAAGACTAGTTTGTTATTTTGAGAACAACAAATATGACAGGTTAACAACTCTTATTTTCTAGCTATTAACTTCTTTTTTGACAAGGGTGAGTTAAAATAAGGTTTGATGACTGTCGTGGCATTATTCTCACAATTATTAATATGGTTAATATTGAAGTCTCTTGCGTTTTGAGTTAATTCGATTGTGTAGAGATGATATCATTTATTTTCTTTTTCAATGTTTCAAGAACGTAAATGTTTGATCTGTTCAACTTCATTTAAACATCTAATGATGTTTACTATTTTTTTCATCTAACTTATGAGTTGATGTTATCTTCGGTAACAAGTCATTGTCGCGACGCAATATTTTTGCTATGAACCATGTGTGGAGTTTGTGGAAACATCGTAACTTGCATATCTAAGAAAGAAAAGTTACTTCTTCGAACAAAATTTATCCCTATGCAACACTGATTTTTTAGGACTGGAATAGTGTTCAAAACTCTAAACATCAACCTTATAAGGCATACTAATTCAAGTATGTACAATGTGAATACAAGCTTGTATTATGAATGGAAATGATATATTTCAAGCTGTGATGTATTATGAAGAGATTTAATGAATCAAGTTGCTCATCAATGAAGAGTAGTTGGATTTATAGTTACTCCTTGAATATTTTTTTACCATTCTTCTTTATGTATTGGTCTTTTGATTATTAATGAAGAAAAAAACTGTTTGTTCTGTAAAAAGAAAATGGAAAATAGGTTTGATTTTGTTTTTGGGCAAAAGCAAAGATGAGATGATTAAGTTAAAACTTGTGGGATTTGTTTTCTTCCCTTTTTAAGTATAGTTACAATAATGAAGTTTGATCTTTGAGATTTACTTACCTTGTATGATTTGCAATACATTTTTTAATGTTATATTTGACTCAAAATATTCACAAATTAAATAAAATTACTTTGAATATTCTTTAGCATGAATTATTAAAAATAAAAAAAATCAATTTCTCTCATAGATAGATAGAGACTACCGGGCCCTAAACTTAGATATTAACCTTTTTACAAATTCTAAATTACGCTGTGATGGTGTGATCTAGCATTAAATACCGGCATATACCACTTCATTATTTTTATTGTGTTAAATTAAATATGATTTACACTACCAAAAATTAAATATGATTTAATGGATCCATACGCATTTGTCTATACATTAAATTAAATTTATCAATAGTCAATGGGTGGAACAAGTGGAGTCGACGACTGTTGTCTTAGTTGTCTTCTATCCATCCATAGCTTACCCAACACTCTCACTCGTTTGGCTGCCAGATAAATATTGTCAAATAACTTATCATCATATTTTTCAGAAAAAAACTTTTTTATTTACCTTACATTAATTCAATTAAATCCATTCATGTCTTCCTTCACCTCCTTCGAAAAATGAATTTTTGAATTCATAGAACAACTTATGTATTTGATCAATAATATAAACTGCATACATCAATTATTCAATCGATTTAAAATGTTATTTTTTATTTATAATAATAACTGAAAAGAGTATGATAATGTTTGTTATCTACCATAGTTTGAGGGACTCTAAAATAAAGGAATTCTTAGTAATGTTTTTTTAAATAAACAATCCTTAACAATGTTGTTATCATGTTTACATTAATATTTCAACAATTATTAATCTATTGTTATTTAATGAAATGTAGTAGACTATTGTAATAACTAGGAGATGCACAACAACAAAGAATAATAATAAAAATAGTGTGCATGAATGAGGTGGATAAACAAGTCCACAATAGCACACTAATAATAAAGTTTGAACCATTGGTGGATGGAGAAGATAAAACAAATCCAACTCTGCATACCCTATAATATAACCAGACATCAAACCACGTGGTCATGAATAATCATTTTCACATATTATTTTAATAAAAGATGAAAATAATGTGAATGTTTTTTAAGTCAAGCTCATGTGTTCACGGTCCGAGTCCGACCAGTCTGGTGCATGTTTGGTGAAAAGTAAACGTGATTTTTGAGGTATAATAAGTTGATTTTTTTTTTTAACCCAAAAAAGAAGGTATAAAATGATTTTGATATATTTTGGTATTATGTCTTGCTAACGAGTGCTCCCAACACTATTTAAGAATTTCAAATTAAAAAGCTATTATTTAGAAAGGTCAAATATTTTATTTCCAATGCATAGTTTAAAAAAATTGTCTAAGACAGTAGTTAGGATTTCCTTTTGGTATTTTATGGAGAGAAAAAATTACTTTTAAAATAAATTTTAATTCAAAAGTTACAAAAGTTGTTGTATGTAAATGTAATCTTAAGCCTAAAATTTGATGTTGAACTTTTATTTTTACTAATTCAATCTTTAACTTATTTGTATATGAGGATTCTTTTATAGTGATTTTTTACTTAGCTCATTCAAAATCAATTTTAGCTCCAATCACTATGGATAACCTATGTTCAACCTTTGGTAAAAGTACTATTCAATTTTGTGGTCTTACGCCTTTTCCAAAAATGTGGAAGGAAAGACTTCAAGCGATTTGGTTGATTTGCAGAGAGCGGAATGCTAGACATTTCAAGCATAAACAAGCAACCATGATGGACATTGTTGATAAGGTGAAAATCTGCTCTTGATGATAGTTGAAAGCAAAGTTTCCTCGTTTCAATTTTTTTAAAATCAATGGTAGTTTCATCCATTGGATTGTGGACGGTTTGTTGTAATTTTTTTCTTTTGCTTTGTGATTATCTGTTGGTTTTGTTTTGAGTTCTCTTAGTTGTGGTTTGGTTGGGATGATTTGTTTTAAGTACAAACCTTGACTTATATTGTTTGTATTCTTTTTCTCTTTTCTAGTTTTCTCTTACATAACAAGGTACTTGGATAGAGTCTTAATATTATTCATCTTTTACAACAACAAAAAAGCTCTAAATAAAATACCGGTTAATCAAACTTTATTTAAGTTCACTTTACCTTTCTGTTAAACTTTAAATTATCATACTCACTTTCTCTTAAAAACCGAATGATTATATATATATATATATCAAAACAAATTTTTACAACCAAATGCAAACCACTCATTTTGGTAACGAGTAAAACCCTCAATTCATAAAACACACACAAGACTTTCAATGATATTTGATCCATAAGTCCTAACTAACATTTGAAAATGCATGACACACCTTCATACACGACCAAGTTTGACAAATTGCCACAATCCAACAAATTACAGCCAGAAATAGACAAAAGCAAAAACGACAAAAAAAACTATTTTGAGAGCATATGCACACATTAAACACATCAATAAATTAAATCTCTAGGCAAGATTCTCATCCATAGGTTTATCTTCAAGTTTGGCATTAATCTCCAAATCTTGCAATTGCTTCTCTTTGGCTAGCTTCTTTAGCTTAGCTTTCTCAATATCATTACTCATCTTCCTTGTATACATCTCTGCAAATGTGATTGGTTCTTCTAGCAATGACTTCTCTCCTTCTCTAACCTTGAGAGGATACACAGTTGCATCTGGTGATGGGTTTTGGAATGTGGCTATTGATAAACGGTTATGGTTTGGGTTCACTACTGCTTGGTGATCTGCATTCTTGAATCTTCCATTGCTAAGAATCTACCTCACACATGTAACATGTTCAATTCAATCAATTTAGTATGGACTAAGAAGCAAAATTTCAGTCAAAGTATTCAAGACCTAAATATTTATTACACATATATCATGATATAGTAAATATTTTTTGGTTATACCAATTTTTTCATGACAGCGTAAAACTCTTTCATACATACATACATTCAATCAAATTACACTAAAGTATCACTTTTAAGTTTGTTTATAAAATATATCTACAAATATTTATATTGTACGATTTGATTGAAAGCTTGAGTAAAAAGTTTTACAATGTCGATGTATAAAATATATATTCTCTAATATTCTTATGTGAAATAGATAATTTAGAACAAAAGAACTCATCAATCCATACCCCAACAACCTTGCATTATTGAGAAATAGATTGTAAGGTAGGTTGGTTATAGATGCACAAGTGAGACAAGTCTTGCATTATGCGTAAGCTAGTTTTCACGATTGGATAAATAAATCTCACCATTAAATTAAAGAAAATATGATATGATTTTCTGATCTAATGGTAAAAATGGCACTTGAGCATGGTGCAAAACTTGTTTGTGCATGTTAGACGAAGCATGTAAGGTATATTTTCATACTATCGTAAAGATCATCTGATCAAGATTGGTTGATCTAAATTTAAACGAGTATTTTTTATATCTATGGAGTGTTAATCTCTGTCATAAAACATGGATGAGTAGATGACCAATACCATCTTTAAGATAATGTTTGGGAGTTTTTTTATCAAGTTAGTTAGTGGTTAACAATCAATTAATGGTTAAGTCATAAAAAATATCATATCTATATACTCACATGACCATGATCTCCAAGGTTAACAACAAAAGCATCCTCAATAGGCTGAATAGTAATCCATGTTTTACCATCATCCTTTGTAGCTTGAAGTCCACCAACTTGATCTTGAAGCAACAAGGTAATAGTACCTGGATCTGTGTGGCGTTTGTTTCCTAATGTGAGGTCAGGTTTGGGACATTTTGGGTAACAATTGACCACAATTTTTTGATCCATATCCACACATGCTTTTGTCAATGCATCCTTTTCTAAATCCATTGCCTCTGACAATACCTCTAATAGTTTACAACCTAAATTCATCAAGTTTTCACTGTATTCTTCTATTACCTTTTTCCACTCTTCTGGTTTGTCTGGCCACCTTGAATAATCTCTGTCTTTAATTGGATATGAAAAATATATTACCATTTCTCTCCAATCTTGCACTACTTCTCCCTGGATATGCAAATAAAAATCAACAATAATGAGCAGCATTTAATTTTTTTTCCTTCCTCTTATTGTGTTTTTTAATTATAAAAAATTAAAAATTATATAATTCACATGTTCACCTTTTAAAAAAAATATAGAATGTGACTCATTGGTCAATTTTCTAATTCATGATGTTTCACGTACAATTATTTCACAATGAAAGTTGTCACGTTGTTACTAAGAATGTGACTCACATTAACAACTTTTTTATGAATAATCTACAAGTATTTCTAGAATCATTCTTAAAATCCTTAAAGCATGTTATGACGAGTCCTTAAAATCTAACTCATATTAATATTTATAAAAAAAAAAACTAATAAAGCTCATGTAAAAACTGTTTCTGATCACAATTGAATCGTGATATCAATATTTGATTGAGCACAAATTCATTGCGATAAAAATTGTTTTGGAAGCATTCAATAAAATTATTTTATGCAGTCATGTAAGTGCAGCTCAATTGGTAGCTACCAAGGATAATATTGGCAGGAGCCGGGGTTCGAACCCCGGATTCCCCACTTCTCCACACTTTAAAAAGTGTGTGATCTAACCACTAGGCTATTGAACCAAAAAAAAAAAAAATAGTAGCTCTAACCACAACATTTTCATGTATTTAATTAGAGGTGAAATTTTATGCTTAGATGATATATTTTCCAGATAAATATATGTGTGATAGTAATGGATAAAACAAAATTAAAATTGTTAGTATTATTACTTGGAGGTGGCTGGAGACAACGAAACCACCCTTCTTGCCACCGGACATGTCGAAACGAAGCTTCTCTTCCGGTGGCAAAGCAAAGAATTCTCTGGAAAGATGTGTCATCTCCGATATGAGTTTGGTGTCAACACCATGATCAACAATTTGAAAAATACCCCATTCCTCGCAAGCCTCCACAATCTTCTTGCATATCTCTTCTCTACGTCCATTCACCTCGTTGATTCCAGCAATTGAAATTACTGGAATCTCGTTGCTGAATTGGTTGTAAGCAACTTTTGGACGTTCGTCTTCATCACGAATGAAACCCGACTCGAACGTGTTTTCCTCGGATAGAGAAGTGATGGTTTTTGCCTGTGCCATTAGTATATATATGTTGTTTAATTTGTTATGTTTGTTCCTCTTATTTATATTGTGGTTTTGTGTATAAATCGTAATATGATGATGGATTAATTGGTTAGGGAATAGAAGATAGCATGTATGTTGTGTTTTTTTGTAATAAGAGGATGAAAGTATGGAATGAATGAATGGATCATAAGATGATTAAAATCGCAATGCTGATTTGCTACCAACCATTTTACCACAAATCCAGTAACTATTTATAGATAGTGATATGTTTCCCATTTTGGGGCAAAGGCAAATATCAATGTAGATTTGTACTAAAACTAGAAAAAGTAAACTTTATCATTTTTCGCAATCTTTATTTTTTTGAGGTGAATATCTTTGTATTTATTAGTTTTAAAATGTAGAAAGTATTGAGTAATCTTAATTGTATAATATCACATTGTCATTGTTCATATAAAAAAAATCACATCATTTCGTCAAAAAAAAATAAAATCACATCATATTTGTCATCATGCTAACTTAAGATCATAAAAGATATTTAAGTCCTTTAAAATCAATTTAGGGTATTAAATGTTTGTGGAAAAACCTGAGGCTAGCGACTAATTTTTCTTTTGCTTTGTAGAGAGAGTGTAAGTGTAAGTTGGCCTAGGTTTGAATACAAGCTATGCCATTAAAATAATTTTAGGGCTATACATTAAAATAATTTTGATAGAACGTTATGATTTAAAACCTTCTAAATGCTGACCTATCAATTTTTTTCACACATATATGTAACTAATAAATTTTTATGCTACTATCTCTCTTTTTAAAAGATCTAATTTCAATTGCTTTAGATGTACAAAGAACAACAAGACCCAAAAAAAAATCTTTAGGCACCTAGCAATCGCTCACAAGCACCTCAAATATCCGAAAATATCCCCGACAGTAGTTAACTACCGTTCACTACTGACGAGAGTTAAATTCGTTCAATGTAGGAATCATGGTTGGTAACTCCCGTTCAGTGGCAAATGATAGTTAATTATCGGCATAGGTATTTTCGACAATTTGAGTTGTTTGTGAGCAATTGTTAGGCGTCTAACGAGCAATCCCCACGAGACCGTAGGCATGCACTATGGCCCATTTTCTCGAAACCAGTGATGGGCCAAATAGCCCAAAGAAAAGACCCAATTCAAAACAAACGGCTCCTTCCATATTGGGAAACGCGCATTCACCAACGGTTACATTCATTCTATAAACTCTATATATATGCTTTCACTCTCTTCACTATTTTTCATTATTCTCTATTCAATCTTTTTTCTCTCTGCAAAATTCATACAAAGCTTTCTACTTTTCTGTATATCTTGATCTTTAATCTGTTTTCAATGGAAACCCCATCATCCACAACAACTCTCACCAACACCATTCCACTTTCAAGTCAGTAAAAAAAAAATCTCTCTTTTCATGCAAAATTATATTTTTATGGTTTAATTCCACTTTTAGTCCTATAAACATCTTGAAAGAAATTCTGGGTCGTTTTAATATTCTTGAATTAATAACATTTATGAATTCTTGTTTTTGTTTTTTGCAGGAAAATTTGAAGATTCTGTGTCAAAATCAAAGGGTCAACAAAATCAAGATCGATGTGCATTGATGGACGTGACAAATGATTCACCAATTGTGGGTCTTGCTGGTGGAAATCTCGAGACACCGTCTGCGAAACAAAGAGGTAGCCGTGTGAAGAACACACCAGGATCTGGTGAAGCCTTGCTGAGGGGTCAAGTGAAGACCCTTATGCAGATGGTTGAAGAAGAGGCTTCTCCTCAAATTCAGAGTCTTTCTGGTAGTGTCAATAACAATGCTTCTGTTGTTCAACAACAATCAATTTCTCAGGTTCTTTTTTTATCCCTTACCAAAGAAAAATGCATGAAATACACTCTTTCTTTGCTTTCTTGTTTTGATATTTACTTTTAATTTTATTGTTAGTCTTTTTAATTAGTTTGGTCCCATTTTATTGAAACTCACATGTTCTTTGTCACCAGTAGTTGAAATCATTATGTTATTTATATTTTTCTTAAATAAAGTTTTAGGTGTATAAAGATTCATATTTTTAGAATTGATATTATAATTAGTCATTTTTTGTATAACTAAAATTTTATCATAGAACTCTTTATTTCTTTTGAGAAGTTTCAACTTCTTTTGAAAAAAAATGGAGATTTTGCCGAGATCTATAAAGTTTGATTCATCCTCACTTTATGGACTATTTTTGTAGGATTGAATTCAATTTATAAAACTAGTCAAATATAAAGTGTCTTGGTGGCATTCGTATAAATTATTAACCTTGAGACATAATTTTGATGGCAGGTGGTGAAAATGGACCAAGATAGCTGTGAATATGAAAAGTGTGAGATAACAAAGTCCCTTGATTTCTCAGAAAAATCTCAAGTATCAGAAGATTGCACCTCTGAGCTGACAGAAGAGAGTGTGGTTGGTAGTTGTAGCATAGATGAAGATGCTTCTATCTGGTCAATGCAAGTCAACTCATGCAACAATGATGAAGATGATGTGGAGGAAGAAATAGCTAAGGAAGATGAAGAAGAAGACTACTATGATGCTGAAAAAGAAGAAGATTATGAAGGGCTTGATGAACTGTGTGAAGGGCTAAACAACATTAGAGTGAATGAAAAGGTGGTTCCATCATTTGCTGGAAAACACACAAGGTTTGTTTACAACAGTGATGATGAACTTGTGAATGAAGAGGAGGATGAAAGTGTCAATGATGATTCACCTAATGTGATGCATTTGAAGGGATTACCAACACCAAAAGGGAAACATCTTCGTTTTTCTGAGGAGGAAGAAGAGGGAAAATCTGCTAAGTAGTGATTGTCATAAGAAAAAGTTCTGCAAAGTGATTCATGGATGATGAATGATTTTTTTACTCTTTTTTTGCATTGTTTTCTTTCTTTTGTTGAAGACTAATGAGAGACCACAATTCCTGTGGTCTTCAAATGTTCCAATTCCAAATACTTAATAAAAATGTTCCAATTAAGTTTTAGATTTGTTTCAATTTTTGCTAGCATTGTGGTCTGTGTGATTTGTTCCAATTAAAGTTTTAGATTTGTTGAAAACTTGCTCGCATGGTGTGATACATGATTTTGGATCATTTTAGTCCAAGGAAAATTTATGTACCCATTCTACACCAATAGAGAGATAGAAATAAAGAAAATGACATCATAGATGTGATAAGTTTTTTTTTTTTTTTTGAGGGAACATAGATGTGATAAGTAGTAAATTGATCATATCTTATGATAAAAATATAGTAGGAGTAAACCACAAAATAATATATATGACTTTATAAGGTCCTCTCAATTTATCACTAAATATGAAAATTTAATTTGTTCCTCGACTTTCTAAAAAAATTCTTAGATAGTATTTGGCCCAGTATTTTTTTCAACTTCTTTCATCTTAAAAGTAGAAGGGGGGCCAAACACTATTTATGAAAAGCTATACAAGAAATAAGCAACTTAATTTTATAGAAGAAAATATAACTAAAAGGAGATTGAAAAAAAGTTAAAAAAATTAGCTTTATCCGGAGCTTACAACTTAAGACCACTATTCGATTCCTGCTATGGATAAATCCAGCTATTTTTTATAAAATATTTTTCATTTGAAACTCCATCTATACGAGGCTGCCATTAATTCCTTGCTAATCTTTCAAAAAAAAAAAAATTTAAGGAGTTTTTTTTTTTTAATTCCTTGCTAATTAACATAATGAATTTTGTCAAAAAAAATAATAATTAACATAATGAATACCACTCGTATAATTTCTGCTATTTTTTCAATCTTTTCATTATTTCTCTTTCAAAAAATATAAAGTATCCTCCTTCTTTCGATTGAAAAAAATGTGATTTCTCTTGTAAAAAAAAAAAGTTATTTCTAAACAATACAAATATTATCTTATTTAAAAATTCATAGAATGTTGGTTACTAAACACTAAACCATGATTTTTTTTCTGATCAATGCTTCACAATTTTCAATCGAAAGAACTTTTTTTTAGGGGTGGCAAAACGAGCTTGACCCGCCGGGCTTGCCCGTTTGGCTCGTTATTTTTGGCGGGCTGAGTCGAAGTTTTGAACTTGCTTTTTATAGTTGACTCGGCTCGCCTCGTTGAAAAACGAGGCGGGCACGGGGCGGGCCGACCCGCTTAACTCATTGGAAACATTTATGTTATGACGACAACAGGAGGAGGAGCACCATATATTCATAACTTAGATGATGATTGACTTGGAGTTGATTGACTTAGTAGAATAATTATATTGTTGTTGCGATTATTTTGAGACTTATTTTATGCTTTTGGATTTATCTTGGTTGTTTAGTTTATTTTGAGACTTATTTATGCTTTTGGATTTATTTTTGTTCTTGGATTTATTTTGGGACTTATTTTGTGCTTTTGGATTTATCATGGTTGTTGAGTTTATTTATTTTGAGACTTTTTTTTTTTGAAGAGGCTAAAATGAATTATATTACCACATCAAAAGATCCCCCTAGCACAAGAAGTACCAGGGTGGAAACAACAATGTCCGACCAATATTTACAGGCACAAAACAGCGAAAACAGAAACATAAATAGCAGTCAACCAATGCTCAAAATGGTGAATGGACTAAGCCACCAGGCATGTAAATTGAAGGGGAGCGTAGGGTATTTCTCCTTCAACCACATGAAAGCGAGTGACTTTATTTTATCAACCACCTGAAGAATTGAGCTTTGCTTGCCATTAAATAACTTGTTATTTCTTTCTTTCCAAATTTCCCACGTAGTTGCGAACCAGATAACCTGCAGAATAGCCCGACGATCCTTCACGATTCCATCATCCAAGGAGAATTGATTAAAATGATCAATCACACCAAGAGGAAGGGCCGTCGAGAAACCCAACCACCTCAATAAGTATTGCCACACCGAGCCAAACGTAGAACAATGCAGAAACAGATGAGTGGTAGTTTCGACAGAGTTACAACCAGCAAGACACAACCGAGAGTTAAGAGTAATCACACCACGGTGAAGGAGATTATCCTTCGTTGGCAACCTATCCCGAAACATACGCCACGCAAACAGCACGACCTTAAGGGGGACTTGTTTATGCCACGGAGTTGTCACCGCTACCGTAGGAGCAGCAATCGATTCAGACGTTAGAACTGTATAAGCACTTCGGACAGAAAAAACATGAGATATTTCCAGCTTCCAACGCCAAGTATCAGTTGAATCAACCTGCAAAGACACACTTTGGAGTAATAAGATTAGTTCCCCCACCGCCTCCTCTTCCCACGCCAAAAGCCTCCTCTGCCACGACCAAGCCTGACCCTCCACCCCCATCCTAATTGACACATATCAAACACAGACAAGTCTTAAACAAAGATAAATCAAATAATCTAGGGAACCGGTCACGAAGGGAGACTTCACCCACCCACACTTCCGACCAAAACAGAGTATTCTTGTCACTTCCTATAACACGACTAACATTATGTCTAAACCACTCCTCCCTACAAAGAACATGGACATCTCGCCACCACAATGAGGCATCACGCCCACCACCCCTCAATCGACCCTCCTCCATACCATACCTAGCTGACAACACCTTAAACCACAAACTCTCCCTCTCCATCAACATCCGCCAACACCACTTACCAAGTAAAGCGGTATTAAACTCTCTAATTCTCCTTACCCCCAAACCACCAACCTCCTTACTCCTACAAATAGTATTCCAATCCACCCAAGATGGAGCCTTGAAAAAAGAAAGAGCATAAACAGGCAGAGATGACATGACAGATTTCAGTAAAACCAGGCGACCACCGAAGGATAAATGTTTAGAGTTCCAACTTGACAGTCTAGAGTTAATTTGATGAAGTAGTGGTTCCCAAAAAGCCAAGCGCCTCGCATTACCCCCAATAGGTAAACCCAGATACACAAAGGGAACAGAGCCCACCTTACAACTCAACACCATCGCCGCTTTTGTTAACCAGGAGGTAGAGACATTAACCCCCACCAACTGACTCTTAGAGAAATTCACCTTTAGACCAGACAAATTTTCGAAAAGCACAAGGACCGCCCGCATAGCACGAATATTAGCCCAAGATTTGTTACCTAATATCAAGGTATCATTTGCAAATTGAAGATGAGAAACAGTCATAGATTCGCTGCTACCCACCGTGTAACCAGTAAATAAATTATTATCTGACAGGGAGTTCATCAATACATTAAATCCTTCTGCCGCCAAAAGAAACAAGAAAGGAGAAAGAGGATCACCTTGCCTCAACCCCCTTCCTAAAGGAAACTCACCCGTCGGAGAGCCATTAACCAAGACAGAAGTTGTGGCCGTCCCAACGCATTCTTTAATCCACTTCCTCCAAAGAGTCGGAAAACCCATTTTCATCATCACCTCTTGTAAATAACCCCAATCGATTGAGTCATAAGCCTTCTCAAAATCAACCTTGAAAAGTAACAACTCCTTCTTACATCTACGGGCTTCATCCACAATCTCATTAGCCACCAAAATACCGTCTAGAATCTGCCGCCCCTTAATAAATGCGGATTGAGAGTCCGAAATAACAGAACCAATCACCATACGAAGTCTATTAGCAAGCACTTTCGCCAGGATTTTATACAAGCTTCCAACCAAGGAAATTGGACGGAAATCGTTGAGCTGTTGAGGGCTATCGACCTTAGGGATAAGAGCTATGAAGGTATTGTTTATCCCTTTGGCCAATCGCCCATTCCTATGAAACTCATGAAGGAAACGCATCAGATCATCCTTTAAAATGTCCCAAAATTTTTTGATAAAACCAAGAGAGATACCGTCAGGGCCCGGACATTTGAAATTGTCGCAATCCCACACTACTACCTTCACTTCTTCCACACAGAAGGGTTTTATGAGGTCGATTCCCTCCCTGTGGGGGTTAACAGACGAAAATTCAAAGCCTCCATAGTGGGGCGGTCTACACTGACTCCCTGGAAATGAGTTGAAAAGTGAGAGAACACAGCGCCGCGTACATTATCTACACCTTCAACCAACACATCGTTCACCAAGAAGAAAGGGATAGCATTTCGCCTTTTTCTGGAAGACATAATACCATGGAAATTTTTTGAATTTGCATCCCCTTCACGGAGCCATTGCATCCTCGACTGTTGCCAAGAAATACTAGTATTCATCTGGACTAAAGAAAACAGCTCTTCCATACAACCATGAAGGTCCTCAACCTCAGAATCAAGTAAAACATCCGACTCGCCTTTTGAATCCAGAGAAGAAATTCTATCCTTCAGAGTCGCAATTTTAGCAGGTAAATTTTGGGAATGAGTTTGATGCCACTCCCGCAGTGCCAATTTAATTAATTTAAATTTTTCTTTCAGCACAAAACCGCCCCAACCTTCAACCTGAAAAGAATTCCATTTATCACGGACAAAGTTATTGTACCCAGCAAAATTTTCCCAACACATTAACATTTGCGACGGTCTCAGCCCCCAATTCTCTTCATCCACCGACAAAACCAAAGGACAATGATCAGACAACCCACGAGCCGACGCCAACTGAAAACAACTAGGCCAAGACAAACACCAGCTTTCAGACAAAAGAACACGATCAATGTGACTCATCGACCTCCCGTCCCCACGAAACCAGGTATAACGACGGCCTCGTAGAGGAAGGTCTATCAAGGAGTTGTCAACAATAAACTGATTAAAAAGGGCACTCCCTGCTTGACTGACAACAGGCCCTACACTGCGTTGTTCCTCAACACAGCGGATAGCATTAAAGTCTCCACAAATACAAACATTTCGATCAGCCACCGACAACAACTTAATTGAAATGTTATTCCAGAGTACCTGTTGGCGAGTAGCATCACAAGGTGCATAAACATTAAAGACAACAAACCGCTCTCCCATCTTCACAAAACTACCTATAATCACCAAAACATGCTCGAAGGACCAAGACGACCACACCGCCACTTCCTTGCTATTCCACAGAGTTAACAACCCACTCGACGCACCAATCGACGGTTGAAAAGAGAACTCAACATCAACACCACCCCACAACGACCGACTCGACTGAACATCTATACTTACTAACTTTGTCTCTTGAATACACAAAATCAAAGGTTTTTTCTCCCTCACCAAATTACACACCTCCCTCCTTTTCTCAAAGCCACCTAAACCCCGGACATTCCAAGAAATTATCTTCATAAAGACACCCTCACACCACACCAGCTTTGAGACTTATTTTATCCTTTTGGATTTTATTTGGTTGTTGGATTTATTTTATGTTGCGCATTTGCCTTATTTTGCTATTAACTATAATGTTGAATTCGACAATTTGTTA